>Ga0315914_1009327_pt1 | contig 12677 bp, 5 predicted proteins | sample MpolenodulesMG_FD_203920 | JGI IMG/M metagenome (GOLD analysis project Ga0315914, IMG submission 203920) | Medicago polymorpha root nodule microbial communities from Los Angeles, California, United States - elongated nodules | ecosystem: Host-associated > Plants > Roots > Nodule | place: USA...
CCTGGATGCTCTATTTATCTTGTTCTTCCTTATTGGATTCTTTTCTTGGAGTGGCATTGTCACGCGGACTCTCGCTAGATTCCTCAGTGTTGGGTTTTCCCTGTTTCATAGGGGATGTGAAGAGACGATCTTTATAAACAGTAAAGTAAACTTCCAGCTGCTGATAAAGCGGCAAAGCCCTTCCAAATGGAAATAGAGCGATACTCTTCAACCAATTCTTTATATTGGTCTATCTTTAAAGTTAATATATTTGCTTTGTAAATTGATCTATTTCGTAAAAATTTGTTCATTTTTGTAGAAATAGATCAATTGTAAGAAGTGTGTTGAAAATAATGTGTTGGGGGAACTCTTCATGGACATGCTATAAATTTGGGAATACCTCCAACAATTAAATTCCAAAAAAAATAGACAACGTTTTTTTCCCTCAAAACATGAAGCTATGGGTTAAAAAAATGTGCAATGAATTGAATTTTAATGCCAATAATTGCCAATTGAACTGGTGTAACGTCCAATGAAGAATTCTTCTGAATTTGATTTATCAACGCAAAACTGTAAGCATCTAATTGAATATTAAGACATACTTTAAACATACATAGAAGATCTTACCCTGTATCTATCACGCCAACCAAGTCCAAAACTTAGAAGACCAGCCTTGCGTGGAGGATTTTCAACACGACCAGCCCTACAAAAATACCTCAAATGATTCAAAAGAATGTAGTCTAACAAATTCGTCTCACATCATATGCAACACGCTTTTTGTATTAGCATCCCTTACCAGCAAATCCATGGAAACTAGATAATGTCAGTCAAAGGAATCAGATGGTAAAGAGAATTATTAAAGAGAAATAAATAAGTGAATGAGTATTACCACACACACTTTCTAAAATTGGAGATCAAAATAACAATCTTCTTTCCAATAGTTTGTTGTTTTCGAAAGTTATTTTCTGTTCAGCACTAGAGGAGCATCATCATGGATGATGATATATTTACCAAGAGATTTTCAAACCTTTCACTGAATCCTTGGCTGCTTCTTTGCTATTTAGTTTCATCAATGAAATTGACCGTTTAATACTATTTGTTTAAAAAATTCCATTGTGCATAGTTTACTAAGTACAGCTAATGCAATATGGGTAGTTCACAGAGGATGCTGTTTACATCAAGTTTAAACTAGGAGAACTATCTTCGTTTGATTAGTTTTGATATTTATCTGAGAACGGAAAAAAAATGCTCTTCAGATATCAAGTTCAAGAACTTGCAAAGGAGAATCATAACAAGTAATAACAAATAATTTGAACTAGAAATGTAATAAGAAGCAATTTAGACTAGAAGAAGAAAGTTGAATATAGAATCTACAAAAATGTGACATCTAAAACATTTGTACCTTGGAGAAGATAATGCTTTAGATTGACCAGATTCATACTGAAGGGTTGCCTCCAACATACTTTCTGCCATTTTAACTCGCTTCTGCATCTCAGCAATTGATGCCATGGCCTTCTCATACTTTTCCTGCATATTTATTATACTGGAAATAGATATAATCATGCCTAGTAAGATTCTTAATAGTTAACACAGTGTGGCTACTTCTTTCTCTCTGATACCAGAAATTAGAGAAATCTCTTCAACGTCATGGATATGCTATGGGTATTAGGATCAAAGCAAAGATATAGGGGAAATTTGAATTTCATAATTTTGTAGCCCAAAAAGTAGAAGGCGACCTTCATCCACAGCCCATAATGAACAAAATACAGCCAAAAAGAAAATAATATGATCTTTTCCATGAAAATTATCAAGAGAAAAGGTACCCGTAAATATATTAGATTATCACATTTTGAGTAAAAGTTATATTAATTAACTACCCGTGCTTCCATAAACCCTATCAGGCAAAAGTATCAACAGGATAGTACTTGCAAAGTTGCCCGTGACACAAGTAGAAAAATACTCAAACCGGTATATTGAGCATTAGAAAACAAACGATAAATATATCGTGCCTCTATGAATTTGAGTTTCATAATTTGTTGTATGTCTTGATATATTTTAGAAACAACCATCACCACCACCAAATCCTTTTTCCGATATAAGAGTTAACTAAATGGATTCAACAACATTAGAATGTCCTGCCAAGTCCAATGATGGACATCGTCACGTCTTATTATAAAAAGGTCCAATAGTAGACCGTTTAAATCTAATTCTCTCTTGGTAGTATGGCTCCTTCTACCTCTAACTAGTGAAATGTATTTCATCTTTTGAAACTTTCTCTTCTTTGTAACACTAAGTTTACTACCTTACTCTCTTTCAACGTTCAGGATTCAATTCCATACAACATTGAGGATCTTACTATCACATATTACACTCAACATGCCTCCATTTCATCCACGGTCCTCCCCACTAGGGTACAATGGTTGACATCGGCCTCTATCTCCACATCACTTTATATGATAAACCCAAAACACATAATGTGCGAGACTAGTGGTATTATATCTTCTCCATTTTTCACCTCTTCGTTGGAATTTGTTTGTCTAAACTTTCCCTCCATATACTCTGTTTGACTTCTTTTTAGGAAAAAACTATGCGCTTCCAAGACTTGTCTCCATATCTCGTCTTTTTAGGAAAAACAATGGTATGATATTCTAATCCTGTTTTCATATCATAATTTTACTCTGATATATACTATATAGTAACAAATGACCAGAATCACCATGATCATTAAAGGGGAGAGGTTACCTGGAGTATGTGAACTTCCAATTTCTGAGCTGCAAGGTCTTGCTCTGCTCTTCTGCGGGCATCTTCAGTAACTTTTTGGTCCTGCTCTAGCCGGATTAGGACCTGACCATGTAGAAGAGTTCAAAAAAACTTCATATAAATTATATAGATATTTTTCTCAATTTCTATTTACTTATTTCCTTCTGCAAATAAGCTTACAGAAATAGACACTGGAGAAAACAGGTGCACATAGAACCTGCAGCATGGCAGCTTCTTGTTCTTGCTTATCGGTAAGGGCTTGTTGTAACACAGCTACCTCCTGCTCCAACTGCTCAATCTGCATGATCACATATTTTTATAGACCTTGAAAGTCAAGTTACCATATAAGAAGTCTGTGGAGAAGAAGAAAGAAATCATAAACATTTTTGTACTTGGACGCTGAACTAGCATTCCTAGTAGTTGTCATACGGGGTTCAGTAAAAAGTCCTCTCTACGGATTGAATGATTACATGATATTTAATGAAGATTATTTATAACCATGTATCATAGGGAGTAAAGCCTACTCACCTTGTAAATTTCGTTGACATTTATTATTCTTGTAATTCATATGTGTATAAATTAAACATTCTGTCAGGTACTAACTCACTCAAAACACATTCAAAAGAATTCTGCCTTCCTGTTTTTCACATATTACTTATACTAATATGTGTGCTTCAGGAATGAGTTTAATATAATGGTCTCTCTAAGATACATACCTTAACCAAAAAAATAAATGCAAATTGACATAATATATCAAAAGCTTGAAATATATCAAGTATCAACAACAACCAAGTTTAGTACCCTTGGATGGAGTTAGCTATATGGACCAAGCAATACCATTGGGATCTATCAGAAACCAATTTTAGATAAATCGATTGTTGTTTTTATGGTTTCTCCTCAGGTTTTCTAGTCTTCAACCTTCACTAATCAGACTAACTTCCATTGATCCGCTTTTTGCACCATGAAGTATATTTATAGGAAAATAAGAGCAAGGCGAAAATGATTTCCATTTTCAGAAATTTTAATAAACACTATTGAGATCCACATAAACCAGAGATATGGCCAAAATATAGTCCTCAAAAGGCTCTGAAAATCTAAATGGGTTAGCTTCTGTAATTGAGTTCTTCCTAGCTCAAGTTCTAATATTTTATCGGAGTATATCCTAGATTTCTTTTATCAGGCCAGCCGTATTTGTCCACTCTCTATCTACATATCTAGCTCTAGACGTGATGAGGTGTTGTTATTGGGCCACCCACATTTGTCCACACTATAGATTTTCTATCTTGGGTATCAAAGGGGTGTGTTGAGATCCTACTTCGACAAGAAACATGGCTAAAGTAGTCCTTATAAGCTTTGAACAATCCTCACCTCTTGAGCTAGCTTTTGGAATTGAGTCAGGTTTAGTCCATATTCTAAGAAACACAAATACCAACAAATAGATAATTAAAACAGCAAGATACAATTTTCAAATGTTGCACATACCCTTGCACTCAACTGCAGACGATTATCATCCTTCACCTTTTCCATTAGAGCTGTTTCTAGTTCCTCGGCTCTGTTCAAGATATGAAACACACATGGAAATGGATAAGGTATTGATATATCTCACAATTATGTGTGGAATAGATAAAGTTTTCATATTAATGAAGTAACATGGGTAATGAAAAGGGGAATGATACATATATGAAATCAAAAGTGCTAAATGCAATGCTCTATAAAGATTTATGACACATGAAATTACAAGCAAGAAGACCTTAATGGAATATAAAGCGAGTAAACAAAATAAAGAATATTTGAAAATGGGTCAACGATACGGAGGTAAGTGACATTCTATAAAGATGCATATATTGTTGGTTGAGAACTATTTCCAAACTCAGTTTTGGGGATTGATTTGAACACAATCATTGGAAATATTGAAAGGAATTTCTTATAGGTAGGATTTGAATTACTCCAATGGCAGCAGATAGGAGAGTAACAGGGCTAAGCATGAGGCTAATTGCACTGGGTTGATAACTCCTTCATCCAGTTATATTTTGGAAACATTCTGGCAACTTTATACGTAGCAGGCTGAAAAGGATTGAGAATTAGAATATGACCGCCAGTAATAATAACCTGAGTATGGCAGATCTTTTCTCCTCCAGCAATCTGCATAGCTCAACCTTCAACCAAACCACCTGCAAAAAAGCTGTTAATCATTGAAACTAAGAGTTGCACAACAATGGGTTATAATAAAGCAACCGTCTATAGGATAAATAATTATTTAAACCGTAATTAAACCAGAAAATTAGACTTTGAAATGATGAATTGTCATGATAATATAATACATGATTTCAAATATAGGCCGTTAAGAATAAATATAATTTGACAAATGAAGTTGTAAATCATTGAAACTTATGAAGAGTTGCACAATAATGGGTTATAATAAAGCAGCTATTTATACGATAAATACTTTCAGATGACTGTAAACCATAATTAAACCCAGAAATTAGAATTTTAAATTATGAATTGTCAGGAAAGTAATAATACATGATTTCAAATTTTGGCCATTAAGAGTATATAATTTGACAAATGAAGCTGTGATTCCATCAAGAAGATTTGAGTCACACAGCCAACCTACACTACCAACTATGCATATGCAATGTAATATAGAACAATTTAACAGTAGTCAACCCACACGACCCCAAAAATAAAGTTCAACGCATAGACAATAAGTTACATTTGCATACAATTGCTACTTCTCTAGTAAGATTATGGAAATTTCAAATTTTGATTTCATTAAACATGTTTTGTCCGTGACATAGTGATCCTCCATTTTCTTTATCGAAAAAAGTCAAAATAATTAGCCCTAAATTTGAAAATAGCAAGCTAAATTGCAAACATTTATATCACTCAAGTATGTATTTAGTTGACCAAATAATGTGCACAATGATCTTCTATAAATTCTCCATTTATACAAAACAAAGCCGTAACAAGCAGCAATCAACCCATATTTGTTAAGTAGACAGATAACATATCTATAAATACTGATTTAATTATATGTTAGAGTGAATCAAAGAAACACTATAGAAATGCAGCTTAGAAAATAATTATCTCCATATGGAGCAAGCATTTTTTAAGTACGATTTTCTGAAGGATAAGATGTAATTCTGTATTAAAGGACAATAACTCAGAAGTATAAAATCAACAAATAAAAACCCACTGAAGATCCAGCATTGCAATCTAATATCATCCTATTCTAGTTCCTTTTAAATCTTTTAAGCGAACCTGAGTCAAATGCTATATCTCAGTATCACAGATAGGTAGAGACCCTCACGCTTGATAATACAGATTGTTGAATTTTAAATTGTAAACAGTGCAAACCTTTTACCACTATCAGGTTAACCTGACTCAAGATAGAACATAACAAAACAGACACGACTTGAAGGCGTTTTAGCATAATAAGGTGGATTTATACATCAAATTAGAGTTTAATGGTAGAAAATTTTAAATCTAATTCACAAGGATAGCCTCTATTTTTGCAAGGGAGAAGCAAGGTGAAAGTTGAGGAGGAGAAGTAACCTGTTCATGGACATCTGGTAGGGAATCCACTTTGGCATCAATATTGAGGCTATTGAGCAATTCATCTATATTAGATGAATGTGACTCCAAGTCCAACTGCACATTCTTATCAGCTACCATATCACCATTGTCATTAGGTTTTTTTTCTTCTACCAGTGACCCTGGGTCATGCTTGAAACTATACAACTTAGATGCCAGCCCTTTGGAATCTTTAAAAACTCGTCCTTTCTTTGACCTTTCTTCTATAATATCTAAAACAGACGGTCGGTGTTTTTTCCTCAGTTCCTGCAATCTTGCCTCAGTCACAGCTAGGTAACCCATACAAGCAGTAAGGACAAGCTGGCTGCTATCGAATGTTGAGCCAGCAAGTGATTGCAATAGAGTAATTGCATCACCTGCATCTGTTGTTGTAACTAATGCAGGACCTAGAATAAAAGATATATTATTTTAACTATGTAAACAATAACTTAGTTTGGTTTACTATATGTACAAACTAGTCAGCACAGATCAGACTCAAAAATAGAAAAACACAGGTCAATACCATATAATTCCATTAGAGCCAGTGCTGTTCGAAATAGCATAACACGGTTCCCTTCAAATAGCAGAACATCCCAAACTCGAATAACTAAGATGCAGAAACACATCAAAAGGTAACATTTAAGTATATGCCAAGTTCGAAATCAATGTTGTAATATTAAAAACTCATTCCAAAAAATATTTTACCACTTTCCCATGGAATCATGTTCATAAAGATTGATAGAAACCACGGCGCAGATATCCATGCCACCTGCACTCCCAAGTAATCTAGATGATTAACTGCACCAAAAACATTCATAGAATAAAAAAAGCTACCCAAGCTGATTCATTGAGACAATAATAAGAAGAATACTAAAGAGCAAAGATGATAAATACGAACCAAGTTTAGGAAATCTTTCACGCATCAATTCCTCAAAAACGAGCTGGTCCACCTGACAAGTTAAAAGCTTCTGTGAGTCTGTGAATGGCAAAGAAAGTAGTGTCCCTCAATACTATGATTATCAAATATGACTCAGGAATCAGGATAAATAATGTTTTCTTTCCATTTTATTAAAGACATAAGTTAGATTCACACCTGGGATTCTATCATTTCTTCCGTATAGTAGCCTTCAAAATAATCATCAATAATTCCAACGAATGTCCTGAGTTATACCAGTACAACAAATCAGATCCTATAAACATAAGACAAATTAAACCAAGTATTGATAGTAAACATCCAATAAAGAAGGTTTGTGTTACAGAAGAAATAAGCAGGGCAGCAGGAAAATAGAGCTTTAAAGGAAGTAATAATTGTAGCAGAGCAGCATAGGTAACTGTTGGTTACTACTTATTAGAGTTAGTTAGTTAGTTTGCAGTCAATAAGGGGGAGGTAGTTACATAAATCTGGAAAATAGAAATTCTTGGTTATCTTGTATTTTGGGAAACACTAGTTAGGAGAGTTACCAGGTCTTTTGAACCCCTGGATACTCAATAACATTTTTATATTTTCACCATCCTTGACCTCTGTTTGTGTATCATGTTGGTACAAAACTAGGGATTAAGGATTCAAATTATTAAAAATTATATTCCATTACTTCTTTTGATACAGTTCTAATATGTTGTGTGTTAAACCAACCAATATGCAGTCATAAATAGACACATATTTAAAATATTGAGTTTCCCTTATAATTAATTGCCAAAAGACAGTTGATGGAAGTTTATTCATTGGCACAACTATTATCTATCTATGTTGTATAGGGGGACTGACAAGGGGAAATATTAGGCAAGTTTCGTAAACCTACCAAAAGGCATTTTCTTCTGGCATAAGAAGCAACAATAAACCAGCAAAGAAGTTCATTGCCTGCATGTATTTAGTAACAAAATTAATGACAAACAATATGATGACGATGACACCAACAACAACAATGATGAAGAATACCACCAGTGAAGAGATTAACAGATGTCCTCAACAAATGAAAAGACACCTCAAAAGCTATTCTAAACCTTTTATTTTGTAATCCTATCCATAGCTCAGAAAAATAATTTGGCTTCTTATATTATCAGTTTTTTTCCGATTGTGCTTTACATTTTCCAGAACATAAGTCCTTTAGAAAAGAAAATTTAGACTGGAAATAGTAAATCATGAGTTTCAAATCATGAATCCCAAAAGAAGTTACCAGTTTTACAGTATATTAACATCTATAAACACATTTTGTAGTTCTTGAAAGGAAGCATCCATGATCAGTTATATGACATAATTTGCAAACTAGATAACAAGTGGCTAGATATATAAGAAAATTAGACTCTGGATTTACCTCTATGCAAATAATTCTCAATAATGTTGTAAATAAAAACAGCAAGGTGAAAACAAAGAAACAAACAAAAATATTTTTACAGAGCGAGAGAGAGAGGTTTTACAATACATGATCACTAACTAATTTTTCATAAAAGGGGAAAATGACCATAAGTTTCTGGACATTATAGATAAATTTCCCAATGGTACAATATATTTCAATTTCTTTATTCCTTGCAAGGAAAATACTTGTTTGGAGGGATGGAAATTTTATGAGTGAATTCCAAAAACTTAAACATTCGGAAATAATAGCTGAATCAGTATTTACCAAGATTTTATTTAAAACTATCGTTACCTGACAGTACCCAACAGAGGGGTTATGTCGAGCATATGCTAGTAGTAAACGCCTCAAGGAATTTCTGCCATTTTCGTCCAAAGCAGGGTGACCTGGGAAAGTTCGCGGTATGTCCTGAGAATGGAAAATGCTATTTAGTCTAAGGAGAGAGTCAATTTGCAATATAAAGCAAAAGATGCAGCACCTACAAATCAAAATAAATTCCAAGGCGCATGCAGCTAATGACCTTCTCAATCTGCTTTCTCCATTTCCCTGCTGCAGCAGATAGAACATCGTGCTCCTTGCCTTCGCAACTGTTAGTTTCTTGAGCTAACAGATCATCATAATAACTCTCCACCCTTCGTGTGTTCACACCTACAAAGGCTTGCCATACCTGTAACAGCAATATTGTATAGTGTAGGGAAGGCTACTGTACTTTTTCCCCAACAAAAGTGGGAACTTGAGTGAAATAGAAAGCATAAATCTACCTCTCCTCTAAGATCCTTTGGTACTCCTCCCAGAACAAGAGACTCCAGTTCCTTCCATGGAGAAAAAAGTTCTGGCAAGATTTGATTCATTAAATCATTTTCTTCCCTTGGGATGTTACCACCACCTAGTGCCTCATTAGTGCAGACCTCTCCCTGAATATATTTCTCAGGAGCCCCTTCTACAGGTTCTGATTCTTCTGTAGATGGAAGGGGGTCATCACTACCGTCTATCTTCTCAACTTTCACATTCTTTCCTTTCTTGACACGAGAGCTTAATATTTCTTCAATGGCACAAAGCGATGGTCTAATTTTAGACCAGCGTTGAACCTTACGGGTCTTTCTTTCTTCCGAATGGTGTAAATCCTTTGCAGAATTATTTGCTGTAGAACAATCAGAAAAAGATTTTCTGCTACTTGAGTCATCTCCTTCACTGGCCCTCCCAGGATCAGTAACTTCTTTTATCTCGGTTTCTTCAGAAGAAGTACTTCTACTTGAGTCAACTTCTTTGTTAACTCTATTTGGAATTGTCTCTTCTACTATCTCATTAACTTCAGCAGAATTCCTCTTACTCGAATCATTTCCTTCACTAATTCTGTCTGCATTTGTCTCTTCTACCTTTGGACTTTCGGAAGAAACCTTGCTACTTGAATCATCCCCGTTACTTACCCTATGAGGAGTTCCCTCTTCTTTTACCTCGCTACTTTCAGCTTTCAATGTTTCCTTTTGTTCGTTCTCAGAAGAACTTGTTTGAGATGATTTGTCTACCTGTTCAATGAAACTTCTCCATTTATCTGATCTTTCATCTTCCTCTTCCTGATATGATAAATACATCACAATTTAGGTTACATTGTATTTCTGTTACTTATTTGTAAAAACAAGTTCTCATGATTTTCGATCATTTATCTTGTTGTATCAAAAAGCTAAAATATAACGCTTCAATAGTTATTTCCTTGATTATTCAGGGAAGTATATTTGAATTTGGCAATATACGATTGAAATATCAAACTAGATCAGCAATCAGCAGTAACATAAACCCAAATTGAAGCACAATGGATAGTTACCTTGTAGATTAAGGAATACTCTCTATATCTTTGTGCGTATTGAGGCCTTAATGCAAATCCATAAGAATCCCTGTAGACATACATACACGTGTGCTTAATTATTTCTCTGATGAAGAAAACAATGACAACAGTCTCGTTCATTTCCAACACACGAACTATAACCATAAAACACAACACATAACCAATAATTTCTGCATAAATAAACAATTAAGAAATTCAAACAAAGCACAGCAACAAAAATACAAAATCGACGACACACGTGTACATCACATTTACTATATACATTACCTGGAATCAACCTCCAATGTACGCTTACTTAACAAGGACAACAACATAGTTTAAAAACAGTAGCAATTCTACAGCCCATAGCTTTTCACTCTGAAAACTAAGCTCACAAACGAAAACGCTACTACAACATTTCATACATGAAAGCGTAACATCCAAATAGAATCCAAAACAATTCTTAACAAATCAAAATCGAGAAATCGGTTTATGAGTTAACGATGATGATCGGAATAAAAATTGATTAGTGAGTGGATAAATTGTATTTTGTTAGAACAGTGAGTATTAGGAAGAAACATTCAACATTAGATTGAAGAAGTAGCGAAATGTTAGGGTATTGAGACGCGTGGAAATGGAAATACCTGTATGATTCGAAATTGTGGAGGAGATAGAAAGTGGATTCCGCCATTTTCGTTGGGTAGAGTTGGCGCGAATATGAATAAGGAGGAGAAGTATTAGGGATTGGGGAGTAAGATTCGGAAAAGGATCAAAATGAAATGCTAGTAACTGAATATGAGTGGTGTTTCTTCCTCATTTCTCTGTATACGTCGCATGCTCATCAACTTTTCGAACCTCTTTTTGTAGTTTCAAGAGTTGGTTTATGGTATGTTGCCACATGTCGCTCTCTCAGAGACGGACCATCATAATATTTATTCTTAAAATAAAATATAGTAGTTTTTGAAGGAAAATAAAATATAATAGCATAAAATAAAAATTTTCCTTTGGCTTTGTAACCAAAATTCTTTTTTGACGTGCGGGGATATCAGTGAAGGAGACGCTTGTGAACTTTCTGACTGACCTACTAGATAGAAGATCAACATTCAGGCCTGCGGACGTTATGGTGTACGGATGGGTAGGTGGAAAACATACTTGTGGGATTAGGTGTCAGACCTTTTACCGTAGGACATGCAGCCCTAAAAGCTGAGTTAAGCAAAGTGGCCAAACATGAGAAAGTGTGTTCTGACAATGAACATGCTTTTATACCATTTGCTTTTTACACTTTCGGTTTTCTAGCACTAGAGACTGTTGACCTTCTACATAGAGTTCAAAAGGTTATGCATAACAATGTCATGTCTCCTAGGTCCATGAATGTTGTGTTAACGAGGATTTGTTTTGCCATCCAAAAAGGTCTAGCGGCGCAGCTTGTTGTCCGCTTGTCTTCTATTCTAGTGTAAATAATGGTTCATATAATAAATTAACTCGTTTCATTTCTTCCAAAATAATAAAGTAAATACCATAAAGAGGATGAAAGAAAATATTGAGAGTAGTATGTAATATAGACGATTGAGCAAACAACTATAATAGTTTGTCTCTTAATATAAACCAGTAGAATTAACGGTGGATAAAAGTAAAGTCTTACAATTAAAGAGTAAATTACTTATTTTGTGTCCTTGTGAATTTATCTTAGTTCGTAGTGACAATACATAATATATGTAAAGTCCGGTATTCAAACCTCAGCACCACAAAAAATAAACTACTCACAACCAGTGGCGGATCTTGAGTTTTTTTTTCCAGGGGTGCCAAATATTGAAAGAATATATATTAAACAGTTTCAATTGTTGTAAAACATTGTAAATTGGTGTGGTGGTAATATTGCTTGGTTGATACATAGGGGATGCTGGTTCAAAACCCACTAGGACCTTTTTTTTTTAATAAAAAAAGAAAAATTCACTATGAATAGAAAAGGGAGGCATTCAAGGGATCGAACACAGAAACCTATGAAATATTGAGGGACCGCATAACCACTGCAACAACAACACATTGGTTGATACATGGGGGATGTTGGTTCAAAACCCACTAGGACCTTTTTTTTTTGAATAAAAAAAGAAAAGTTCACTATGAATAGAAAAGGGAGGCATTCAAGGGATCGAACACAGAAACCTATGAAATATTGAGGGACCGCATAACCA
>Ga0315914_1009328_pt1 | contig 12674 bp, 9 predicted proteins | sample MpolenodulesMG_FD_203920 | JGI IMG/M metagenome (GOLD analysis project Ga0315914, IMG submission 203920) | Medicago polymorpha root nodule microbial communities from Los Angeles, California, United States - elongated nodules | ecosystem: Host-associated > Plants > Roots > Nodule | place: USA...
AACTTTCATTCTAATCATTGTCAAAAGTTAATTAAATTCATAACTCCCTGTCGGAACGATACTCTATTTTTACTACTTCGGTAAAACCGTGCACTTGCGGTTTTGCTCATCAGAAAGCAAGTGAGCCTATGAAGAATCAAGTGAGGCTCTACGTACGGTTCTTTTCTATTGTCTTTTACCAATAAGAGAACCACTAAAACACAAACCAACTTACAAAAAGATGATTTTGTCCTATTTATACGTATGGTTCTTGGCTCTACGAACGGTTCTTGGCTATTCTTATGATGAAGGAAGGATGGTTATATACTTTTGTTGTAGTTTCCATGCTTGCTCTTCTGTTTTTTTTCCGTAGAATTAATGTTTAATCAGGTTAGTGTTTGTTACTTGATGTCACGACTTTTTTAAAATGAGCCAATCTTTATGAGTTGTTTAAGTGAGAAAGATTTGTAGTAGAGGATGATCTTGCATGACAAAATATGCAATTTCCGATTTCATATTTGGATGATTTGAATGAATTTTAAAACTACTAAATTTCATATTTGGACGATTTCATGTACTATCAATTATCCTTCTATCAATTATCCCTCTCGATAATATTAGAATTTCTATGTATTAGGAATTCGTGCTGGCCTTCTTTGAACAGCATATGTATTAGGAATTGGTTTAATTTTTTTAATTCTTGCCGACTATTCAACTCTCTTTGCATTGTGGTGAAGTTTTTAAAGTTATGGCAAAGGAACTATATCAGTAACTCTTTGAAGAGTTATCCATGGGGAAGTTGATGTTCTTGAAGGGTCTATATTGTGAAGAAAGTAACAATTAAATTTTTTTTTTTTGGCAAAGAAGCTTAAATGTGTTAGTTAAACGAAGCCTGTTGCATTTAAGGCTTGAATTATAATGTATATTGGATGATGAATGCTTCTAAAATATAACTTTTTCTGCATTTTTCAAAATAGATAACTTATGTTCATAGTTGGTTTGTTTATTATGGAGTTTGTTTATGGGATAGGATTTGTCTATCTATTGGTATGAAACTACAATTGATTTTTCTGTCTCCATTAATTGTTTGTATTAAAAGTACATTTGTGTTTGCTATTTCCTAGCTAACTTTCATGCAGACAAAAAACAGTCCAAATGAAAGTTGATTGTGCTATTTTAGTGATATGTTTATAACATATGTCTCCAAGTTATCCGTCATATTTGTTTTTTAAAAACAAAGGTGTCGTTCATTTTATTCTTTTTTATAGAGGAAAATCAAGTTCAAAGCTATGGTTAAAATCGGTAGTCTAAGGTGAATTTTTTTTTAAGGTACCATATTTTTTTTTGTTGAAATGAGGTGCCAATTTTATGTATTGCGTAATATTGGGTAGTAGTGTTAATTGTTAAACCATTGGCTTTAACAACATGACGTTTGATCTTTTAAACTGTTTTTTTTTTGACAAAGATTTTTTAAACTGTTGTTATTATTCTTAATATTAGGCACATACTGTGCTATTAGTATTAGAATGAATTTTGAAAATATTCTTATTTTTGTGTGTTTTTTTGTGTATAGTATCCTCATTTATGTCATATTTAAAGAAATTCAAGATAGGGAGCATTAAGTAATTTATTTTTAATTGCATTCAAAAACAATTTTCCCGTGCCTAGCACGGGTATACACGCTAGTAGATAATATTTTCTTTTTTATGTTTGCATGTATGGTATGGGAAAAGCCCTAGTTGTAAATCTTAACTACTTATGAAAATATAATAAATAATAATGTTCGTAAAAATGTGCTGAAAATTTAGAAGGTGTAAGCTCAGTGTACTGGAAAGCAAGCTTAGTATTATGGCAAGTGTGACATTTGTCACCTAACTAGAGTGTTTGTCTTTTCTAATCTTTCTATTATTAGTAAGCTTTCATATATTTATTTCTTTAATTTTTTTATCTTAATTGTGATTAATTTATTCATTTAAAAAAATTGTTTGGAACTTGGAATGGCTATTATTCTACGTGTGTATTCAATGTCTTTGGCCTCATCAAGAATGTTCAACTCTCCTAATCACCCATTACATCCTTTCGTCTGGTCTCTTATGCAAGCTAACCTTGAAACTCTAATTTTTAGGGACTCCAATTCTTGACTATCACATTTTCATTCGCCCAATATATTTTGCCTCATCAATGTTTCTCTCCCACATCAGCTGCCGTATTCTTTTTTCTTCTAGGAACTCCAATATTTGTTTCACTAGCATGTAAATTAATCTTGGAACAAGATAGTACCTCCAATGGCTATTGTGCTATTTGTCTCCAATATTTTCAAATCATCTTTATATTTTTCTTTTCTTCCTCCCCTTTCTATTTATACTCTATTTGTCTCTTTAATTAGTTACTCTTGGTCTTCTTTTTATGACTAACTTTTTTTCGCTTTCTTACTTCTCTGTTGCAGATTTGTGCCCATCCAAGTTTGTCTCACTATAAGAAAATTGCAAGCAGGGACTGATGAGCAGATAGATAGATCTACAAAGCTAGACCATATTCATTTGGGTTTCTTATTTGTTTTATTAGACATTGTTATTGTTGGTGTTGGATATTAATGCAAGTTTTCTTCATTGTATAGATATTGTTACTATTTTGACAGATTATGTTGTGAACATAATGGTGGGCAAGATAAATAAACAATTTAAAGTGCTGAGAGTGAGAAAGCTATAGTGCTCTATAATGCCAACGTGACACTTCAAGAATTGACAAAGAAACTCAACAATGTGATAGAATCAAAACAGTCTGCAATGGAAGCAAGTGAGCCTCTGAAGAATCAAGTGAGGCTCTACATACGGTTCTTTTCTATTGTGTTTTACTAAGAAGAGAACCACTAAAACTCAAACCAACTTACGAAAAAATGATTTTGTCCTTTTTATACATATCATAATGGTGTTTGGAAATTAGTGTTGCTGGTTTGAATATAGACAATATTTGATATATTTACTTTTAATTGGGTCTGATACATTCCCTATACATTTATTTATTCTCCTTATTGTTCACACTTTTTTTTTCTTGCAGCATTTTCCATCTTACTGTTTTGATATATTGACTTGATTTATGGTCAAAGAAAAAATTTGTTGGTTCTATTTTGTGCGGGGAAGAAATATGTTGGGAGCCACATGGGGAATCCATTTGTTGCCTTCTGTTGTATGAAGAACGTACGGCATGCCGTTTTTTTATTGTATTGTTTGAATTGATATTTGGCTATTCTTATGATGAAGGAAGGCTGGTTATATACTTTTGCTATAGTTTCCATGCGTTCCAATTCAATCGTTATACTTTTCCAGGGTTGTTCTTATTGTTTTGCATGTGTTATCTCTAGGAAAATTCCAAAAGAATTTCTATTAGGTTTTTGGGACAAAAATAGATCTAAGACAAGTTTTATTTTTGGACTTAATTTGTTCTTTGTTTTTCCAATTTATATTTCTTTATTATTTTCTTTAGTTGATTGATATATTTAATGATCCTTGATCATGTCTAAAAAAAACTAGGTTTTTATAATTTTCTGTAGGTATGCATGTTTTTCCTACTTTGTCAGTTTTAGTGATAATTCTTTGGAGGTGGCTCCTTTTATATCTTCCCGTTTCTATTTTTTGTTTCGTAGAATTAATGTTTTAATCAGGTTAGGCCTGGTATGTTAATCAGGTCATCACCCCTCTAGCTGTCAAGGTTACTCTTGACAACACCACCTGTCATCCATCTATGCCGCAGCCTATAACTACCAGATATGATTGTTTGACAAGTGACAAGCTCTCTCCAAACCAAAACTTGGTTCTGGCCTCTAAACCCTCTCTCCATTCTGCTGCAGCCATTAAGAGTGTGTAGATTCTCTCCAAATTCTGGGGAGATGAAGTTTAGGAAGAGGGCAATGTTGAATCCATACCATCAATCTTTGAGCAGCACTATCCAAGTCTATCAGAGAGCACTAAGGTAGAGAGAAAGACGAAGAAGCTGGGGAATAAAGTGAAGCTTACTAGTTTCAACTCAGCCGGAATGAGGACCCGTGCCCAAAAGGGTACCCCCAAAGCCGACTTGGCATATAACGAATAGTTGGTTCCATTACAATAGAATACTTGGGAAGTGTTACTTGCAACATCTTGTTCTAAGATATGTTGATTCTATCTCATTTGGTGTTCATAGAATTTTTGTATTTAGCTAGTAGCTTCTGCCATTTCCCTGCTGTTGTTCATTTAGCAGTTGCCACTAGTAGAAAAAGCTGAAAGAATTTTAAATGGGGTAACCAAATTTAAAAAGTATTTTAATTAAATGAAAATAGAACTAAAAAAAACACGGTGGCGTTTATGTAAATAAACGAACTTTATCTCCCTCTGAAAACTTCTTTTTTGCACGAGCTCTCTGTACCCTCCGCCTCTCCTTTGCGACACCCAATTGATTTCTCAGATTCATTTTCTCATCTGCATCCTTCATATTCCATGTTTTTCGCCACTCCCGGATTTCTCCTTCCCTTCAATTTCTGAATCGAGGTATTAGTCTTTCAAATTCGAATCTCTTACCTCTGATTCCTTTTCGTGTTCTTTTTTTCCAGATTTTTTTTTATAAAATTGATTTTTGATATGGTTTTGTGGTTTAATTTTTACTATTATTGTTGATTAGATTGATTAGGGCTTTTTTAATTATTTATTTATTTTGGTGGTATTTTTGTTAGGGTTTGGATTGAGATCTGTTTGTTGGGGGTTTGAATTTTTTGAATTGGGTACCCAAGCGTGATTTAAGATTGCTCAAAATATTGATTTTAACTACCTGGGTGTTAGTTTGTTATCATGATAGTTTGTGTTCTTGTTTTGAGGTGTAGGAGGGATACTTGTAAACCGATGTTGCTTTGTTCTATCAAGCTTGCTAAAGTTTCAGTCCTGCTTATCAATATCTGTCAAGTTCCAATATGGGAAGGTTTGGGTATCTTTTGTTTTGCATTCCCATGTGCTAAGAGATTAGCTTGCCAAAAGTAATAAGCATGTAAGACTGTCATATATAGCTTTCACTAAAACACTAATGATCCATCTATTACCTAGTGGTGATGAATGGGGTGATAATCCACATCCACTTGTTAGGAGGCAAAAGAACTTCTGATCAGCACCTGAATTTTAAACAAATCTAAACACCTATGCATATAATTTGCTTGAATTTTATTGTCATCCTTTTATTTATTTTGTCAATTTCCTTATCTTGAAAAACCAATTTCATGGTATTATTAGTCTTTCTCTGGAAGTGCTTGCAAATCCAATTTATTTTAGGCAGTAAAAATTGATTTTCATGGTTGAAGAATGACAAAACACAATTAATTTTGGACTGATTTGGTTATGAATTAGTGTTTGTTATCCTTCATGAGCTGATATATGGGTTTTTTTGTGTTGTCATTTGATTCATTAATTGCCTACAACTTTTTATTTAAAAATTTTGTTTTAAGATTATGTGTTTCATCTTTGATCTTGATGTGAATATATTGAAATGTAAGTTTGCTAGGAGTTTTCTTTTGGGAAGAGTGGCAGGTTAACACCTTTGATTTTGAAAAGGGTGCTATCAATAATACTTGACTGAAAGGTTAAAAACTTCGCTATGAGTTTTCTTATATGTCCAATTATCGTTCTTCATAAATCTAGCCCCAACTAGAAATTTTTGTTTTAATCGGTTACAGACTCATTAGCACAAGAAGCATAAGACACATGGGTGATGTGGTTCTAATATCAATGAAAGTGGAGCGTATTAGGATGGAATCAAGATCATTTCAAAGTGTCAAAAGGTCCTGATGCGGGTGTTTGTTTGTGCAGCTCCTAATATGTGGGAATTGGTGTTTTAAAGGCCTGCTGCAGTGTAGCATATTGAAGGTTGTGTATTGGTATCTATTTTGTGTTTCTTCTCTACTGCTATATAGTTCATTTAAGTGAAATTCAAATGATTGCTAAGTTCTCACCTTGATTTTTTTATATGTAGATCAAAGTATTTTATGTTGACCTGCATCTTTTATGTTTCGCATGTAGATTGTTGATCCATGTCCTACATGTGTAGTGAAAACCAGTGTTCCACATTAACTTGATTAAAAACAAGGTGAGATTCACTATCCTAAAGTTTTCTCTTTGTATTGTTTGATACTTATTGATGTTTAATTTATTATATCTTAGAGAATTAATGTCACACAAACACTAATCCAAGACACACACTTCAGTGCTAATTTTCTCACATAAGTGCTTAACTATGAGCTCAAGCCGAATGATTGAGTGAGAGAGAGAGAGAGAGAGAAAATTGATAACCATGTGATAGGAAGTAAGAACTCTTTTTGGTTCATGTGAATCTTGGCGTAGTGTGTTAACAAGCATGTAATATTTTCATGCTGAAGTGCCACAAGAGAAGCTCTAAGAGTGGGAGGGCGCCCTCGAAATCGTGTTCTCTTTGTTCCCACTGTTTGATTTTCGTTTTGAAATTCTTTCTCAGCAGCTATCTCACCGTCTCCGCGAAATCACGTTCCGTTGTCGTTGCCGCAAAATTGAGTTCTGTTGTCGTCGTCGTGCTACATCCGAACAAATCTCAGGTTCATTCTTTCTCCTTCCCTTTGCATCTTCTTTAGCATGTGATTTTTGACTTAGTGGATGTGCTTATTTATGAAACTGGAGAAATTATGAATTAAGCTAATTTGGTTTGATTTTTGACTTTGTACGGCACCGGCTCTATTTGTCCCTTTTCGTTTTATCCACGAGTGGTACGGTTTAAGCTAATTAGTATCTTTTTTAATAAGCAATATGCTATAATAAGTCATTTAGAATTTTTTAATTAAGTTATTTACCATAATTTATAAATTGCAATTTAATCCCAAACTTGCGGTAAATGGTTAAATTGCTGAAGAAAAATCTCCCATATCCTTGTTATTATTGTACTAAAAAGGTCCCGCAAGTTTTCAGTTTTCCTTGTCAATGGCTCTTTCTCCTTATTATTTTATTTGATAGGAAGTATGTGACAATGTGTAACTAAATATTAAAACCATTTGTGTTTCTTATGTTTTTTGGGAGTTAATTTGATATTCTAATATGTTATCCTAATTTTTTTTTTCCAGATTTTTGGAGACAAAAATCCATTTACTGATGATGAAATGACAAATGTTGAAGAATGATGTGCAAGTTTGATTTTGGAAAGACTTTGATGTCATTTAATTATGTCAAATAGCTATGCTTTGAAAATGTCTAGCTTTTGTTTAGTTTTATGATATTGTAACTTTGAATTTGTTTGATATTGTTTAGGTTTGATATGAGATTTGATCATATTATATTTCATATTAGTGGCTATGTTCATGAAATTTTTGATTATTATATTAAATTCAGTACCATAATCGTGTTTAAAAAAATATATAGAGAGATTTTAAATGGGGTGAACAGATTTAAATTAGCAAATTTTGACGCTTGTTAACCTTTTTTAAATGGGTTCAACTAATTTAAATTAAAGGATTTTAAATGGGGTGAACCGATTTAAATTAAAAGATTTTAAATCGAGTAAAGGGTGGAGATTTAAAATCAAAGACAATTTTTTAAATCGGCCACCTATAAGTCGGATCATGAACCGATTTAAAAAGTCATTTTCACCCCATTTAAAAAGTGTTTTCTGTACTAGTGTGCTTTGTTAGTTTAATTCATGGAGGATTTGCACCCTCTTTTTGTTTTGATGTAAGCACTTTTGTTGTAAAGGGTTCTGGCCCTCTCCAAGTCTGTTATAATATTTCTTTGCTTGATAAAAAAACTATATAAGTACCTCTTTAGATAGTGATCCACGGAGAAGTTGCTGTTCTTGAAGGGTCTACATTGTGAAGAAAGTAACGATTAAAAAAAAAATTAGCATTGAAGTTTAAATGTGTTAGTTAAACGAAACATGTTGTATTTAAGGCTTGAATCATAATGTATATTGGATGATGAATTAATGCTTCTAAAATATAACTTTTTCTGCATTTTTCAAAATAGATAACTTATGTTCATAGTTGATTTGCTTATTATGGAGTATGTTTATAAGATAGCATTTGGCTATCTATTGGTAATTCGGTATAAAACTACAATTGATTTTTCTGTCTCCATTAATTGTTTGTATTTAAAAAGTACATTTCTGCTTGCTATTTCCTAGCTAACTTAATTTAATGCAGACATGTGTCGAAGCTGTTCGTCATATTTGTTTTTTAAATACAAAAGGTGTCGTTCATTTTATGATTTTTTATAGAGGAAAATCAGGTTTAAATCTACGGTTAAAATCAGTAGTCTAACGTGAATTTTGTTTTTTTGAGGTGCCAATTTAATTTTTATTTTTTTTAAATGAGGTGCCAATTTTATGTATTGACTAATATTGGGTAGTAGAGTTAATTGTTAAACCATTGGCTTTAACAACATGACATTCAATCTTTTAAACTGTTCTTATTATCGTTAATATTAGCCACAAATTGTGCTATGTGTATTAGAATGAATTATGAAAATATTCTTATTTTTATGTGTGTATAGTATACTCATTTATGTCATATTTAAATAAATTTAAGATAGGAGCATTAAGTAATTTACTTTTAATTGCATTTGAAAACAATTTTCCCCGTGCTATGCACGGGTATACACACTAGTATCTCTCAAGTGTTGAGTATCTAAACTTATTCCTAATGGAATAATCTAGACTACTAGCAGCCATTTCGACTAACTCATGGTCATGCATTTGAATAAAACATCTAGCCTTTAACAACCTCAATCTATTCAAATAATCATCAATAGATTTAGTTGTCTTTCTCCTAACACTTATCAATTTCTTCAGACTTATCTTAGATTGACTCATGTAGAATTGTTCATGAAATAACCTTTCTAATTGAGTCCAATGATGAATGGAATGTGGTGCAAGTGTGGTAAACCAAGTAAATACATTTTTTGTTAGAGAATTTGGAAAAAAACTTCAATCTCAAATTCTCATTATTTGATATATCTTCAGCCTCAGTCAGATAACGTGTTATATAATCGACAGTAGATTCACTCGTATCACCAGCAAACTTTGTGAACTTAGGGATTTTCCAACCCCTGGGAAGTTCAGTTTGTAAAACATACTCTAACAAAGGAGAAACGAAGTTTGGCTTATGTAACCCTATGTTTAAGCCATTCTGAGCCATAATGGTTTCAACAAAATTGGTTATGTTATTATGTGCCTCTATGTTTTGTTGTTGGACATTTCTAACAACTTCATTTGCGTCATGATTCCTATTTACCAAAATTATTTATGATTGTGCCTGAATTACTGGTTCAACAGGTTAGGGTTGATGCACAAGTTGTTGTCTTTGAATCACGAGTTCGACAAACAGGTTGTGGAGGGACGAAGAAATCTGATATTCTCTCCATTTGAGTGGCTAAGGCTTGGTAACTTTGGTTTGTGCTTTGAATCAAAAGATTAAACATTATACCAACTTGTTGTGTTAACATATTAATCATCTATTGATTGCTCTCATCTATTTGTTGTCTTAAAGAAATCATGGATTTTGTAGTTAAGGCTAGTGGAGCATTACGACCAAAAATGCTATAACTTGAAGGGCTATGTGCATTATATGGTGTGAATGGACTTGCATGGTCTACAAATGCAGATGCATTATTATGCAAACTTTTTTTTTTTTTTTTTAGCATTATTATGCAAACTTGTCATCATAGAAGTTGGCATAACATAAGGTTGTTCCCTGGAGAGGTTCTTTTTGGATTTGAACCTATCATCAAGTCTTGCCCTAACTTGAGGGTGAGGAGAGATAGGAATACCGGTAGACACATGTACACCAGCAGTGAAAGGAGGCACAAAGTTCCCTATTTTTTTGTGTGTCACTGCAACAGCTGTTGTCGAAACGGTTGTAGGAGCCCTTATTCCCATTTCCGTCAAATCTGACATAGCCATGGTTGTCCCTATGGCAGTTGATACACTAGCACCCACTATAGGGGCAGATGCATGTGTAGAATCTGCTTGTGAAGGGGAGTGGGATGATTGTGATGACGCAAAAGCACTACTATTGGTTGGTCTAGCCATTACTTTCAAAGCTTTACCACTTCTTAAATGCATGCACAAACAAAGGTATTTCCAGAAAAAAGTTCAACAAAAACAGTTATAAATTTACAAAAAACAGTTTTCACAAGAACACTTAGAAAATAATTTGAAAAGTTATAGAAGTTACTTCCAAAAAAATTCACAAACAGGGTCCCACTAGGCGTGCCAATTTGTTTATTGGTGTTTTTGGTAAACTACAAGTCTATCTTTGATTATTACAAGCAGGATCAATCTAGAAATCCTAGGCATATTGTACCATTTTTTCCCAAAAATGTATGAATGCTCATCAAGTTCATAAGTTGCTTTGTGAACAGGATGAAGTTTTGTAAGAAAATAACTGCCCCTCGACGGGGAAAAACGCAGTAAATGCAAGTAAAAGTAAAAGACTTAAAATATTTAAAACGCATAAACTTAAAAAGAGGTAAATTACATTGCATTAATGTAAAGACGGTTCGACAAATCAGATTACACGCATGTTGACTGCATTAAGCCTGGCGAAATTACAGGCAAGAGTATGGTTATTTGATCATTGTAACAACAAAAGCAAATATGTTGTTAGAAAATAAAGATTTAAATTGAATTTGATTCATTAAATTTATTTGTTGTGAAAACATATTTTTATTTTGGCAAAACTCTTATATCCTACCTTTTAATTTCTACTTTGAAATTGAAACTGATACACATAGATTTTGTTTATAAATTTTGTATTTAGTTATAATAAAAATAAATAAATGTTATATATTTGGTTACGATATATATTTGTGGAAGATTTGATGTATTTTAATAATGAATCTCAACTTTTGTGATTCAATTTGGTAGTACATTAAACAATGGTTTGATTCTTTAATTTTGAGAAATATTGATTCTACAATAAATGGTTAGAGATTCATATTCACATGCAGCAAATCAACATTGACATGAATATTTTTTTGGTATATAGATTCAAGTTTATTTCATTTGAAATTGAATATTTGGTTTATAGCATGATTATGATAATTGAATTTTAACGTTATTAAATTTTCTACAATAATGTGCTTTTAATCATGCATTTTGGGGAACCAAGAGTATTTTTCATAATTTATGATGCAAGGAATCAATGTTAGCATTGCACTTCAAAATAAATAAAGTATTGAAGGTTCCTGAAGAGCTAATTTATTGTTACATGGATGAACAAAGCTACACATTGAAATTGCATTCTCAAAACAAATTAATGTTAAATATCTCTATATTACGAGATATACACGAGAGAAAATAAGTGTAGTGAAAAATTTATTTTATTTCTTATTTATACTACACTTATATAAGTGCAATGGAAACATGTATTATTGTAAACCAGAAGTTTACATATTATATTCAATTTATTGTTGGCTAGACCGGTTGGTTTATCTCGGATCTATTATGATGCATAAACTCTAACATCCTAAACTTTTAAAGCGATAAATTACTCAAATGATACAATCATATAAAGAATTTAGATGCTACTTCTTCTATAAGTCCAAAATCATGCATAAATAATTTTTCAAAACGTCATAGCGGAATAATAGTTATAACATCACCTCATCAACCAAATGAAAATCTCCAAGTAGCCATGTAATATAATCACAATACATCACCAAGATAAATCTCAATATCAACATACTGAGAGAATAAGTGTCAAGGACATGAAAAATAAACGACTTTAGACTGACACCTAATTAGAGCCGTACAACTAAGACTCCAGTGCAAAAGACGAGGTACCTTCAAAGCTAGTCTCCAACATACTCACCAAGCAAGCAAAGCAACTAATCCTGCAAATCACCTACGCCATTTAAACAAATGACGCAGTGGTCAACCGAACTACAACTCATCCAACAATGCTCATTCATTTATCATTTCATCCTATTATCATGTTTCTAATCAAGTCAACTTAGGTGGGAGTTTCCTTTGAAGGATGACACTACAATTTTCAGAAAGAGCAATATTCTCATCATCTTTTGGCCTTCTTCTTCCGGTTAACAACTCTTTCATGAACTTAGCATAAACCGACATTTGATCAAAAGCTTCACTAAAAGGAATGTTAACCTGAAGTTGGGAGAAAAGTTCCATCAACTTTTTGAATTGTCTGATAGACAATTGACAAGTGTACCAAAAACTATCGAAGTAGTAAAAATTATTGTTCCCACAATGTCTGTTTTTAATCTCAACAATTCGAATACGTTATTAATTAGGATGTAGAAAAGGTTATTTTGAATTGCCACTAGGCAGTTGATTTGTTTAATTTCATAAAAGTAACGACAGAAAATAAAGATTGGTTTTAAGAATAAGAGAGAGATGAATTTAGGTCTTTCGAGTCATCGATGTTCCCCTAATTGGTATATTAGACCTATTCTTATAAATGATTCTCTAGTTCCACGATAGTTAACAAAATAGCCCTAGTCAATCCCTTGAGTTAGGACCCTCTTCTAGGATTACAGCCCCTAATTCCTTAGGTGGTCTAATAATCTTCGAAGGCTTAAGCACGTTAACCTAATATCACTAATAAAGGATTATCCATTCCTAGACTAACCATGTTTATTAGAACAATTCAATTAGGTCTAAGTCGAAAGCTAGGGTCAGTAGTCATTCGTTCTCACTAAATC
>Ga0315914_1009330_pt1 | contig 12672 bp, 5 predicted proteins | sample MpolenodulesMG_FD_203920 | JGI IMG/M metagenome (GOLD analysis project Ga0315914, IMG submission 203920) | Medicago polymorpha root nodule microbial communities from Los Angeles, California, United States - elongated nodules | ecosystem: Host-associated > Plants > Roots > Nodule | place: USA...
TCCAAAAACACAATTCAACCCCCCCCCCCCCCCCCCCCTTTCTCACCTTCAGTTAACTGCCGAGAGAAAATTTCGTATTTTACTCGTGTGTCTCAGCCTTATGATATGTGTCTACATTTTCTTTAAGTTTTCCTTTTTCCAAAGTAACATACTTTTTTCATCGGTGAAAAAATTCGGTGTTTTTTAAGCAATTAAAATTAGGTATTATTTTGTGGTGATCTAGAGGAATCCCTTTTTTTTTTTTATAATAGAGGAATTCTATTTTCGTAAAAAAAAAAAAGGATTCTTACTTATTTTTTATAATAATTAATTACATTACTAATGTTGTTTTGACCATTATTAAGTTTTTGTTATAGACAATGTATAATATATGTAAGGTTCGGGGTTCAAACCCCGGCCACCACCAAAAAAAGAAAAATTAAGTTTTTGTTATTCCAAATCAAAAAAATCCCTTTTAATTTGATATTCTCTAATTTTTCCTAAAATTTACCTCTCAATTTCCTACAATAAATGACAAAATCCATTACTATAGTTTTGGTGTATAAATGTTTAATTTTTTAAAAAAAACTCGGTATCCAATCCAACGACCGACTAATCCTAGGGGATCAATCTCACCGTTCACTTGCGGGGCTCGTCTAAGCATGTTTAAATAATATCACATTCTAAAAATGAGACAACAAAATGAGACGGTCTCTAAAAGTTTCAATTTTTCCACACAAGAATAGCTTTAACTAAGGGTCTTAAGTAGATTATTGATTGATTTTATTTATTTTGCACGATGTTATATTGCAGCTGGATGGGAAAATAGTTGCACCTGCTAAGGGAGCATTGAAGGATAAGTCATATTGGATTAGGATCCAATATATAAACCATCTCACAATAGATGGTGGAATAGTTGGATCAATTGATGGCTATGGTTCTACTTGGTGGCAATGCAAAACTTGCTTTCGACCTTCGGTATGATTATTCCTTTTTTTAGCCATTTTTGTTTATACTCACTAACAATGTGTATCACTAATTTGTTAATATATTTTTCAAATTAGTAATACTGTTTTTTTTTTTAATATTGATATACTGTTTTTTTTTTTAATATTGATATTGAAGAAATGACATTCTAACACTAGGAATTTCATGTTGATGGTGCAGGCCTTGTGTTTCCATTCCTCCAATGATCTCACTGTTCGTAACTTGAGGATTACAAATACCCCAGGAGCTCATATAGCCATAAATGGTTGCATTGGTGCAACATTCTCTCATTTAGTAGTAAATTCTCCTGGTAATAGCCCCAATACGGATGGGTTTGACATCTCTCACTCAAAAAATATCACGGTTGTAGATTCCATCATTGCAACAGGTAAACAAGGTTTATCTTTATCCTATGCAATTCAACAGAGCATTCAATAATGCATATTATAGCATGGGTCGGAGTTTAAACCCCAGACACCTTACTTATTCACCTTTAAGATGGATTTCTCTACCGCTATGCTACTTAAGGAAAAAAAATCACATTACACCTGAGTATAAAGTCACATGTCATATTCATAATTATATGGAAATGTATGCCTATGTTCATGTCTAAAATATTTTACAATGATAGTGAATGTATATATATACTTCCTTCATCCCATGTTAAGTGACACAGTTGACTCTATCATGTATACTGATGCTTTTTTTTTAGCTATGAAATCCTTAATTATCTATTAGAAAAAATTATGAAAATTTAATATTTTGAAAATATTCATCGAGATGAATCCAACAACATCTTGTATGATATTATTTATCTTTGTATATTAGTAGAAAAATATGGTCAAAGTATGTTCAGTCAATAATGCATATTGTCAAATATGTCATCTAATATGGAACGGGAGGGAGTATTTTACATGACACTGTGAATTGCATAATTAATTTTTAAAAGAAAGAAAAAAAAACAAAAGTTCATACAAATCGATAGAACAAAATATACAAACATCTTTATAACTAAACTTTAGGTTTAAATGTTAATGTCTTTTGATACAATGATAAATACTAAAATCCCTTAACAAAAAAAAAAAATACCTTCAAATATTATTGTATATGTGCAATTATAAAATGAGTTGCTTTTTTTTTTTTTTTAAAACATGAGATGATTGTATTGCCGTTAATGGGGGATCCTCTTACATCAATGCTACTCGTGTTGCATGTGGTCCAAGCCATGGAATAAGGTAATTTCAATCATTTGTATTTTTTTTCTTTAACTTTATTTTATAATGTATGATTCAATTTTAATGCATTCCGTTCAGTTTTATAGAACATATGCAAATAATAAGAGATGAGGGTATATACAGAAAGACAAAGTTAGTGATAGTATTCCCTTCATATGTATGTGAAAGGGATTTATCATATACTATGTTTTATTTTAGATAAGCAGTGTAATATTGATACTTTTTTTATATTTGAATTAATCAGCATTGGCAGTCTCGGGAAAGGAAACTTTTTTGAAGAAGTTGAAGAGGTTCATGTACAAAATTGTAGTTTTACTGGATCTACAAATGGAGCACGAATAAAGACATTTCCGGTGAGTAACTAATATATTATATATAATTGGAAATCGAATTATAAATTATGCAGTCTGTTTCTCCATCGTTTCTTCATCTCAAATCATAAAATTATATAAATATTTATTTAAAGTAGGTAATATATAAAGTTTATCTCTTAAAAATATATAACTATTTTTTAAACCAACTATCTTCCGGTATAACTAGTTTTTAAAACCAACTATTTTCAAAAAAAAATTAATTTCAAATATACATAATAAATGGAAGTTGTTAAGAAAATAAATAATAAGTGGACAAAAACCTTAGTCCAAGAATTAGTATTTTTTTTGCTTGAGTTAATCCAATCCAAATTTGCAAGGAAGTTTTTTTTTCTCAACCACATTTACTATCTGAGAATACATTAAAAGAAAAGCTTTTTTTGTCGTTTGAAAGTATACTTTTAAACAAAAGCATCCTTTTAAAAGAATACCTACCAACAAATGTGTGTTTTTTCATAAGTGTGGGAGAAAAATATCTGCAAGTCTAGTTTAGATTACATTAGAAAGCCTAGTGGAGATTTGATGTTTGACCATCTATAATGGAATCACATGTTCAAATTCTAACACTAACATTACAATAACTTTTTAAGTTAGATGTATGGATAAAATGTAGGACTATTTTCTAAAAATTATCTCTCATTTTATGGGTTTTCTACCATCCAATCTTTTGTAGGGTGGATCAAGTTTTGCAAGAAAGATTACTTTTGAGCAAATCCAACTTAAAAATGTTAAGAACACGATAATCATAGATCAAGAGTACGGTGGTAGAATGACAAAGGTACACATTTGACTTTACATTCTTAATATGTATTGTCATTTGAACTATATATGTTTTTCTATTTAATAAAATATCATACTTAGTTATGTTTTAAATTTTGTAAAACTTATTAGGGATCAAGTGTACAAGTCAGTGATGTCACATTCCGTCGCTTTAAAGGGACTTCTGATAGCGACATCGGTATAAATTTAAAGTGCATGGGTTGTTCCAATATTATATTGGATCAAATTAATATTGTTTCTTCTCAAGGGAGAAATCTAGTTAAAGCTTTTTGTCAAAATTTCCATGGAATAATTTACGCTACTATTCCAAGGGTTTTGTGTGTATAGAGTATTTCAGTCAATAATCATTTTTCCATTTCCATATGTGGAAAGTAATTCCATAAATTTTTCATTTATCAAGTTTCAATAAGTGTTGTAAACAAATTATCACGTTGCAATGCAATGTATGGAAACTTTTTGCTTTCTCATAGTATGTTATTCACAATCCAATAAGAATTTAAATTTCTTGTGTTGTTTTTTTTTTTTTAAGGAAAATTTCTTGTGTTGTTCTCAATCACGTCTAAGTTCAATTATTGAAGTGACTTACTTTTTATTTTGGTAAAAAAAAAAATAGTTTGGACTCTAATTGTGTATTTTGAACCTGATTTCTCAAACTCAAAATATGAATTGTCTTTTTTAATTTGACAATATTTTAGATTTATAAATGGACCAAATGTTCAACTAGTTAGCCATAGTGAACATAATTCTATCTAATGAAAATAATGTAACAAATGGACCAAATGAAAAGAATTTTGATAGCCATCTTATTATATATACATATCACGAATCGTACATAACATCATATTGTAAATATAATGTTATGAATAATGTAACAAAAATTGACGAATAGAACTGATATATAATGTATCCTTGGAATCATTGTTGTAGAAAAAATTTGTTAAGATGGGTAAAAACATTTTTGTGCCATTCGTGGAAGCGTTTTAAAATGTACCAAACTTGTATAGTATGTGGGACACCTTTTTATACAGGTTGTAATCTAGATTTAAAAGTATGTTTTAAACTAGTTGATACATAATCGATTCGATTTACATGATGTATTAAAAAGGAGTTTTTAGGCACAATTTACACCAATTCTTTTTTGAGAGGACGCCAATTTTTATTAAAAAAAAAAACAGGCACAAGTCATGGTCTTCTAAAGGCAGTATTGATAGTCCTCGTGAGCTTAGCTCAGTTGGTTGGACAATGCATAAATAAAACATGCAAGGTCCGGGGTTCAAACCCCGACCACTACCAAAAAAAAGGCAGTATTGATATTATAGGTCAAAAAAAGAGCAACTAAGGTGATTTTGGGTCCGTTTGTTTCAGATTTTTTTTTAAAAAAAAACTATTTTTCTCTTAAAAAAATCATTTTTTTCGTTTTTAAGTGTTTGTTTAGGATTTTTAGAAAAATCGTTTTATCAAAAAAATCTATTTTGATCCTAAAACGAAAAGCTATTAGAATTAGTTTTTCTCAAAATCTAATTTTTTTTCAACAACAAGGAGATAACACATGTGCATGTTAGAACTCTTTTTTTTTAAAAAAAATGGATTTTTATGGATAGAAGGCAAGCACAATAACTTCAGATTTTTATTTTTTTAAAATCTCTAAAAACAATCTCTAGATTCTTTTGAAACAAAATCTATTTTTTTTAAAGCTGAAACAAACGCACCCTTTACCTCAAAATAGATATTGTAAAAATAAAAATAACAGGGAAAACTAGTAGGGAATAAAGCCAAGACCTCCTTAAGAAGCAATGAACCTAAAATTAGGTATCTCTAGACTATTTTTACATTGTTCTCATTTATGACCATGTATGGATGTCATTCCAAATAGTAAGGGAAGAGAGGGAAAAACCAAGATTAGCCAAGCCATCTATTTCTAAATCCTCGAAACATTAGAAAAGATGAAAGGATATATCATGCATGACAAACGAATCCTAAGAAAAGAGTATTTGTCAAGACATAAAGTACTACTATTCAATTCTCGGCTAAAGCTCTCTCTAGGAAAACTCAAGTCTAAATGGCCAGGGACCTATACAGTTTGAAAAGTGAAGTCTTATGGAGCAGTGATTAGTGAAAGAGTTGTGTTATTTAACCATTTGATTGACAACTTTTGAGATAACCATAATTTTACAAAGAAAAATAGTTGTGTTATACTGTAAATGGGCAAGGATTGAAAATATATATGGGTGGCGAAGTGCACATTGTAAAAAGCTAATTCCATTTTTTTTAATTATTTCTAACCTTTTAAATTTTTCAATAGTTTTTTTTCCAATATGCTTACAACATTATAAAAAGTATCTGCAAAAAACTAACTCAAAAATTGATTTCTATGCACAAATTTCAATTACTTTTTTCATTGACATTTGTCATTTTAAAAAACAATCATTTATATTCTTTTTGTATCAATATATTTTGTTATGTTCTACTAAACATGTTTGCGACAAATCATTCAAAAATTTAAAGTTTTAGAATAATTACATAAACTTAAATGATCTCTTCTATTTACAGTCTTGTGGTTGAATTCTTTGCCCATTTTTAATCGGAAAGTTTAATTTAGAGATCGCTTGGGTCTCCCAAATTATCCCTTCCCATAGTGCTCGTTTTTTGTTTGTCTTTGGGCTTTTTTCGATGATTTTGGTTTTACCCCCTCTAATACATATTAACTCGTTTTTTTTTAATAATATCTATCTTATGAGTGGTCGACAAAGGATAAGAGTCTCGTTGAAGTACCAACTTATTTGAGATGTCTAAGTTTCCCCTGAGTTTAACCTAGAGCTGTCAAAACGGGCTACCCGGCCCGTGACGGGCTTGGGCTTTGTGGGTCGGGCCAAAAGGCCTGGAAGATAAACGGGCTCAAAAATATTTGTCCAAACTCGATCATTTGTGAGCTACGGGCTTTCGGGCCAACCCGGTTACTTAAAGGTTTTAATTTTTTTTTTGGAAAGATACTTAAACTTTCGACCAAAAAAAAAAAAAGATACTTAAAGGTTTTAATTTAAAAATAAAATATTACACTAAAAAATACCTACCGACAATTCAATTAACAATTTACCACTGTCTTTACGGGATTGTATGGTTAGAGATTTGCATTCTCAATATAACCAAGGATGACATTTGTTGAATGGACTTTATACTTACGTACAGAAGTGATATCTCTGTATTATACATTATCCCCACTACAAATATGATCGAGGATCATGTTTGACATTTATATACATTTAAAATGACTGCATCATAACATTATCATTATATATAACCCACAAAAGAAGGAAACAGGTTTTTTCTCTACTTCAGTCGCCAAAGTGAATACCTAACATGTATTATATTTATATCACAACCTTAACTGTCATGAATGATCATATTACCAGCAATATCAACTGTGGATTGCATGTTAGAATGAAAAAAGTTGGCAGGTTCGATAGTTTGAAATTATGGAAATGAAAACTAATTGGACTACATCTATAGAAAAAATGTCAAAAAATAATTATAAATTAAACGGGCTACACGCGGCCCGATCGGGCTAGTCCACGACGAGCTCGGGCTAAAAAGGCCTGGTTTTAAACGGGCCCAATTTTGTGTCCAAGCCCTACATTTTTCAGGCTTTTGCAGACCAGCTCGGCAAACCCGACCCGTTTTGACAGCTCTAGTTTAACCACTCTCTTAGTTTGTCCAAAAAAAAAAAACAAATTTGAATTTAGCTAGGACAAAAACCACATGCTAGAGAAACGGAAACATGTCATTTTATTTTGAGGGTGAAAAACGAAATTATGTAACAAAAGAACTTATTAAAACCCTAACATTTTATTTTCCTGTCTTTAATCTTTTATTGATGGTGTTATATAGTTAGTTTTTGTCGTCAATAGATGTTGCCAGTGAACTTCAACATATAAAAGTAAAACAACTACAAAATAAATTAGTATTATTCAAAGTGTCGAACACAAATTCGTGTTAAACACGCCTAAGATACAACATGAATACTCTTTGAAGTGTCTATGCTTCCTCTAACCAGACTTCAATAAAGCTTAGTTTATATTATTGTTAACTAATTATAATAGGTAAATTGCTTTATAGACCTCTCGCATTGTTGCTCAAAAGTCTCTTGGATTTATCGGATCGTATTTTCCGATTGTACAAAATCTATCCGGAGACTCAACTTGATCATTGTTCTTTGGATCATAACCTAACTCTCGATCGCCTTATTTCAGACGTTGAACAATCTGACGGGCCTATAGAGCACCATAACTCGTCAACAAAGTAGTAACAAGAACAAAACCCATCTACAAGACCCCATGAATAAAATTATCTGGATATGACATGGACCATCTCATCCTGACAGCTATAATTTGGGATGATTAACAACAAAACAAAATGTTAAAACTACATATTTCTTGACAAACCAAGAAATGCAACTGGTGATGAAATCTGTACCCTAATATCAGCTACGTCAATATCATGGCCACCTTCAACAAGGCCCCACCTGTCCACCTGAAAAAGAGAATGAAGACATTTTCATCTCAGATCATGTTAACTTATAGGAACCCAAATTAAGAGAGAAGAGAGAATAGTATTATTGATTGAACAAGTAACTATGACAGAAGAAGAACCCGTGTAGTCCCAGAGCAAATGCTCCTCGGAAAAGAGAAGACTGTCTCTAAGGATTTTAACAGAAAATATGTTGAAAGCCCTCACTCTCCTCTTTGCTCCTATATTCCCTCGCATATTCTAACAATTTCCCACATCATAAAATTCTTCTCTAACTACCATATTAAGCTTAGTTGCGGGGCTTAGGCCCAAACCAAGAGTCCTATAATTCACATTCATGTACTGTACTTCAATATTCAAGCAGAAGTGAACAAACACACAATGAAAAGATATATGTATATGAATCAGGTTATAGAGTTTAGAACATATTTGTGCCAAGTACCTGTAAATCTTCTTCAAGTCTAATAAGCTCAATTGCTTCCTCAATTTGCAATTTCCCATGCACCAATGCAATGGCAATTGTTAATGACTGCGCTGATGCCGCAATAGCATCAATTGCGGCCAATTCACAGTCGTCTGTTTTCTTTAGAAGTTTCTCTATAGCCATCACAAGACCATCTTCCTGCTTTCCACCAAAAAAGCTGGAGTATACAACAGGCTTAAAGCCAAATTCTGACTCCAACCAGTGTAGTAGAGGATCAATTTTCTCAACTTGGCGTTCTGCAAGGATAGAATGTCATATTAAATTCCACGCATCTTTCTGAAAATCATTGAAATGTCTGTTATCCTAAAAAGTATTGGAACATTGCAGTAAAAATAATTCTATCACTCCAGCAGGTAAAGCTAAAATATTCTCTTAATAACAGTTTCCACAAATAAGGTAAACATGAAGAAACTTCGTAAAAAATTTAATCAAACAATACCATCTAGCCAACATGAAAAAATGAATTAATATTTATGGTAAATCCTCCTGAGACATATAGACCTAAGCAAACTAATAGAAAATCTCAACACCTGCAATTTAGCTGATTATTCACACGATTTAGAATTTGATGACCTTATTGTCATAGAGAAAAGATTAATATTAAACTTCCCTGTATAGTAATCACTGCACCAAGGTCAGAACTGTAGAACTTAAATAGTTTCCATTGCCATAGGCAAGCCTATGACCCCAAAACCATCAATATCACTTTTCTAAATGCATTGAAGTACAATGTCAAATCAGTTAGCCATCTTAAAATTGATCTGTTAAAAGTATATGAAAAGAGCATTGAGAAAATGTTTTTTACATTAAATGATGACCCGAACACCCTTTAAGTTCAGTATACTCAGCAAGCATGTATTTCGTCAGGCAATCACGGTGTTATTAATTGAGATCAGAGATCTGAAAGGAAATATCACAATAACTAACACCATACCATGGACCAAGCTTGCGAGTTCATTGTCATCAGGAGAACGGCAAAATACTAAATCTTGATTAAATTTCTTCATCAAATGCTCAATAATTTTGGGCCTTGTCACAGGAACTCTTTCCAAGGCAGTGCAAGCAAGTCTCATAAGAGGCATTGTAAAGGGTCTTATGCCATCTATTTGCTACAATAATAAATCAAATCAAATTCATTATGTATTCAACACTAAATGATACTTCTACGCAACCATAACCATATAAAACAGAATATAAAGTTTCAAATCAAGACCTTTTAAATATTTCCAATGACAGTTAAGGGGCATATAATCATATGAATGGAGAAGTTGGCACAAGCTATTGCCTCACCAAATACATGTTTATTTGTATGCAGGGCAAGAGATGCGAAAAATTATTTTCATTCTAACGAACATTATTTCAGTACGTTTCCATAAATAATAGTTTAGCTTACAATCCTCAATTCAGCAAGAATAATTTAAATTAAAAAATTAAAAATTTGTCAAGGTTTTAACAAAAATGGTCCGCAACAGCAAATATGCCAAGACAATAATGTTTTTGATGCCTTTGCGACCCCCAACTGCAGCTGAACCGGTTGTATTTGATCATAACTTTCCGTGGTAGTAAGGTTTCAATGCAAAGCAAGTGCAATTTAATACCTTGACTTTTCAATTAGCTTTAGAAATTCACAAATTTCATGTCAAACTTCAGTTTTAGAGAAGTAAAAAAAAAGAAGCTATTGTGCTAAAGTACATTACATCTTCTCTGACAAACCAAAGTATCCCCATATGCAACTGCGACTCTAGCCCCTCGAGGCAACTTAGATTTATTTAAGCAAGAAGTTGACCTCACTCAACATATATTTTCCCATACACATAGCCAGGGATTGAAAATCCTACCACATGATGAAGGGACTTTAGTACCTACCACTTAGGACCTATTTTGATTAACTTATTTGAGCTTATCTACCCTGATAAGAACTTGCGAGCATAAGTCATTTTCAGCTTATTTTCATAAGTTCTCAAAGATAGCCTGTGAAAACAGCTAATAGCTTATATGACAATAATTTAACTTTATTTTATCTTGTGTAATACAAAAACAACTACCAAGTCTTATCTAACGAAGTAGAGTCAGTTACATGGATCAAATTACGCCATAATTCGGTCCAACTCATTAATCTCTATATCTTTCTTAATAGTTTCTCTTAATAGTTATTCTAGGTCTTACTCTGCCTCTAGTGATATGACTATCCTTCATCTAATCTACTCTCCTTACTACTATTTTATCTTGTGTAAAAATAGTTTATTCCTAACAGCTCATATAATAAGCACTTACGCTATAAGCAGTAAATTAAGCTGTTTGTCCAACTCCAAACAGGCCTTAATGCAACACCATATCGGTAAATGAGCTATGCTTTACCAAAACTTGTTTGACATCTATGAAGCACAGACACTCCTCGAATTAGGCGTGCCCCTGACACTTGTAATTACACTGAATTATGATGATTTTTCAAATTATTAGTTGGGTCGGCGTGTCAGCGTCAGTGTGGCATTCATAACCAAATTTCATTTACATTACACTAACCCAATGAAAAAAAACTTACAAAATCAATATCATTCAAAAACACTTAGAATTCAAGAAATAAATAACCCTATGAAGCACAGACACACAGACACAACATATGAATCAAAAAACACCATACTTGATAATCCCATTCAGCAGCAATAGCCTTAGCAAGAGCAACAGTAGGAAGCTTAAGCGGTCTCTTAGCAGGAGTCTTAAGCGTTCTATAATCAAGCATCACAGTCCAACCATTACCATCATCCGCTTCTCTTGTCTTCACTTCTTTGTAAAACCTTTTCCCCACAATCGATCCCGTCATAAACGAAATCGGCATCGTCACCGACGACGACAGTTTACGCCTCGCCGCAGACGGTGATTTCAGGTGGATGTTGTCTGCCTCCGATGAGAATGTGAAGGAGGATGATTGCTCCTCGTCGGCCGCCGCCGCGGAGCCAAAACGCCGGACAATCCGGTGAACTGAGAGGGTGGACAGAAATTTAGGGTTTATTGATTTGATTGAATTTTTTATTAATGAGTGAGCCATTTTTTTCTCTTGTTTAGAAGTTTTTGTTCTTTAAAGAAAGAAGGGAGGATGGATGATAAAAAAGAAGTAAAGAAAAAGACGAAGGAGGAGGATAGTTGGGCCTTATGAATGGCACATTCAATTAGATTTTATTGGGCTGCTTTATTTATATGAATTTGTTATGTATATGCTCCCTTTCTAATGGTACACTTCCATTTTCATAAAATTAATTTAGAATCTAGTCAATATATAATATTATGAAAAATTTCATTAAAAAAGAATCGAACCTGAGATTTTGAGAAGGAACACATTCTAAGGTCTTTCATCAACCCAACTAAATTGGGTTTTGACCAAAATAATATATGAAAAATTTGAAGATTACTGCTCTTCGCCCAGCACAAAACGCTCGCACCCAGCTGAAAAGACATGAATGCCCCTGCGTGAGTTAAGTCACGCACCACTGGCCTGTGCGCCAGTTAACTCACACACATTGGCTGGTGGTTAGAGCTCAAGAACACACGTTTTTTGGACTTTGTTCCATGCATTGTAATTGATTTTACACGTTTTTGTTAAGTTTTTTCACGTTTTTTGACTATATTTATGATAACCTATGTTACAATCTTCCCCTATAAATACACCTCTAAACTTCCTCATTCCCTCACACCATCTCACATTCTTACTCTCCTCCTCACTCTCTCACCCTATGAATATCCTTCTTTCTTTCCTTCTTTATTTTGGTGTAACAAGAGAAATAAGCCAATTTTGGTGATACAATGATGAGTAGTGAGCAGCTTTCTTGGGAAAAAGAACCAGATTGGATAAAACTAAATGTGCAGATTTAGTTTTACCCCATGAAAACTGGTTTTCTGGTGGGTTTTTTTTTTAGTTTTACTCCAGGAAGGTAGGTTTTCTGGTGGGTTTTTTTTTTTTAGTTTTACTCCAGGAAGATAGGTTTTCTAGTGGTTTTTTTTTAGTTTTACTCCAAGAAGGTAGGTTTTCTGGTGGTTTTTTCTTTAGTTTTACTCCAGGAAGGTAGGTTTTCTTGTGGTTTTTTTTAGTTTTACTCCAGGAAGGTAGGTTTTCTAGTGGTTTTTTTTTTAGTTTTACTCCAGGAAGGTAGGTTTTCTGGTAGTTTTTAGTTTTACTCCAGGAAGGTAGGTTTTCTGGTGGTTTTTATTTTTTCGCAGGTTTAGTTTTACCCCATTGTAAATGTAATAAGAATTATATTAATAAAATGATCTTTTATATCTATTATTTTTGTTTCTTTATATATTTTAATTTTTGCAT
>Ga0315914_1009331_pt1 | contig 12671 bp, 9 predicted proteins | sample MpolenodulesMG_FD_203920 | JGI IMG/M metagenome (GOLD analysis project Ga0315914, IMG submission 203920) | Medicago polymorpha root nodule microbial communities from Los Angeles, California, United States - elongated nodules | ecosystem: Host-associated > Plants > Roots > Nodule | place: USA...
GGTAGAGAAAAGAAGAGAATGGATTTCTATCTTTCAATTTGATTTTGTTTTGTTTTTGAATAGTGTAAAAGATGATGAAGAGATATCCAAATCTGTACTTCTTTATATAAAACACACGATCTGAGTTTTCTTTGTTAATTGTTCATAGTTGAAAAAATATAACCATAACTATTTTAAGTTTTTAATTTTCAAAATGTACATACAATTGCAATTGCATTATTGTTAAAGACTCCTTTTGAAAATACCCAACTATAACAACAACAAAAACTCACTATTCAAGTTGCTCTTCTTCAATCTTTAACCATTGAATAGTTCAATAATAGATCAATGGTAAAAAGCTCATTTTTGTACCATACACAAAAAGATTGACTTTTGTACCTTAAATGCCACCTTATAAAACCAGTTCTAGTGATGAACAACATGCAGTCAACAAACAACATACTTAAATTCTTTTTCACCCACCAATATTGAAAGAAACACACGACCCACTAATGAAAATTTATATAAATTTCAATAAGCTTCATAGAGGAAATAATTAACTTCATAAAAGGCGCAAATTTGATGATAGCTTATCAGAAACTTTTCTTTTATTAAAAGAACCAACCAAAGTCGATCAAAATAATTAGTATTGCCTATGAATCTGTAAAGACTATTGCCCAAGACACTAGAAACACCATCGAGCTGTTGGCATAAGAAGAATCATGGACAAACATAACATCATTTATATGAATTATATCCATCCATACAATAAACAAATCGACCTGTACAGCACAAAAAGATACTTGTATGCGTTCTTTACAGAGTAACTTCAGCCTCTAATTTTCTTCAAATCACGGATTAGTATATAGATAGATACTCCATAATCCATTTGAGGGTGCAGAGATTATCAACAGTGGAGCGGAGCCTGCTATAAAGATGGTGAAAAGAAACCTGTTATATTGAAGAATACTAGGGATGTCCAGTATGCTAAACAGCTAAAGTCTATATAGCTAGGGTATAACAAAGTGTGTGAACTTAGGTTAAATTTCTGACGCATGAAGCCAAACCAGAAAGAATCTGGAAGCCCAATAACTTTACATCTATAAAATGAAAAAGAAGCAAAAACTTATTTCTTTATTGCAATGCATGGCATAAGCCAATTTTAAGGATGCTTCTGATGAACGGATGCATGAGATAAAAAGAAAATAATGAAACTAACCTCCCAACAACCAAGATGCAGCTTATGCTTTGCTAGATTTTGTCCAAAAGAAGCCCTTCTTTTTTGTAGGGTGACTATCTAACATGGATCTGGAACCTTTTGATCCAAAGGTAAAGTGTCGTCTCAGAAAAGGTTTCCCGAAGGAGTTTTTCCCATGGGAACTGGAGTCCATCTGAGGACCTTTACCTTTACCTTTGCCTTTACCTTTAGGTTCTCTCACTTTAAAGCTATCAATCACAACAGAATCATTATTTTCAATATAATATTCAATATCACCGTCCTCAAACTGATTCTTCGGTGTCTTGTTTCTAGCCTTCAAATCCATTTCAGCTTTCAGAACTTTTTTGGCCAGCTTCATAGTTTGTTTCTCACCAAAACTGCAAACTGGGCAAGCTGGATCGTACTTATTAATATCAGATGTCATATTCTCCAAACATTCAGCATGATAGACGTGTCCACAGATAAGAACAGCAACTACAGAAAGGTCGTTATTTGAATATATATTTTGGGTGCTCCAAGGAGACTTCTCCTTTAGAACCTTTGAGCAAAAGCTGCATGTTCTCAAATCAACTGGTGAGGCTGAAAACCAACTACTGGATCTAGCTAACCTTTCACGGTTCGAACCAAAGGACTCACTATCAAGTGACCATCTTTGTCTTTGTGGAGTTCCCATCAGCTCCGGAAATCCAGGTGGTACAGTAGACCAACCATCTGAAGATCCCCCACGGGAGTGCATTCCTGATCCGTTGCTCCAAGATAACACGGGTCTTTCCTCAGACAGAGAGAAACTGCCGGGCGACTTGTAGGCTTGTCTTTGGATATCAGAAGTTTGCCATAACGGCTGGTGTCCTGGGGAATGGCCGGTGCACCTTGATGGGGTAAAGCTAGGTGGAAGCATGTGAGATTGGGACGATAAAGGAGATGCTGACAATGAAGTTGAACGCAATGGTGGTTTTGTAGGTGATGGCCAAGATGCTAACGATGATTCTCCCAACCCATTTGCCTAGAAAGTGATTTATTAGTGATTTATTAGTGAGGAGAGCGTCAAAGAAACCACATACCAACAACTGAGCAATAATGTAATATGAAAAAATTCTGCATTATAATAACCTCACCTGTTGCATGCTCACATCAATAGAAACAGACTGTGAAATAGATAGATCTGCAATACGCATGAATAACCATGTCAGATACTAAAAAAGAACCAGTTGACAGAACAATAGACAGTTATTGGATCAGTTACATAGTGCCATACCACACTTAAATTTTAATAAGAAATAAATCTTAGCAGAATTGACTACCCATTATGGAATGATGAGTTCAAATTTTAGCAGAAAGGTTTAGATGATCAGATTTAATTGAGAAGTTCACATAAAGAATGGACTTTCATCAGCACCATCATGATTACAAGTTTATAACCAATTCTACTAATTTGTCCTGCTTATTTGATGTCAACCTCTTATTAAGCTTTAATTGAACCAAACAAGGCTCTGATATCATCTTAGAATTTGAGTTTGGGCTTAACCCGCAAAAACTAACTTTTGGGGTGAGCGTTACCCCTCCATTTATAACTACTCCTTGTCCCATATTTAGTGTCACTTTTAAGTTGTACTCCTTCCGTCTTATATTCAATATCTCATTTGCAACATCTACTTGTCTCATATTAAATGTCACATTAATTACTTTTTTTTACTAATATACCCTTATTTATTGCATCTCAACTACTCCACTAACTACTATTAATAAGGGTACTTTAGTAAATAAAGCTTGCTTTATGTATCATATAAATAACTACACTCGATATTCTTAAGTAGTGTGCATAACCTTGAAAGACAACCAATATGAGACGGAGAGGGAGTATCAATTTCCAAATTTATCCTTATTAACTATTGAGTGTTAACTATTGTCATAAAATTCACAGTGAAGTATAATTGACTTGGGAGTGAAACATATGGTATTAATTTGGGAGTAGAATTGGATTAAAATAATTAATGCTAAATAGAAAATATAAAGTAACACTTATTTTGGAACATTTTTATTTTGCTAATAGGACCTTTAATATGAGATGGAGGGAGTATTATTCAAACCATGTCACACTCCAACGTGGGACTCTCAACAAGAACTTATCAATATAAGTACTAAATTAATTGCTAATTTTCAACTTTTCTACTTCGTATTTGATAGATTACAAGATAGGAGTATATTTGAGAAGGCATCACCCTGTCTCAAAATTTCCTGTATCACGGTTCACTAACTTTATATCTTTCACATGTATCTGTGACTATTAGTGTATAATGGCTTAGAAATTGAGCTAGGTCTAACTCAACTCCAAAAAGACAGTAATTACATTGTCTGTATCTCTAATCAACGTGGGATTTCAACACACCCTCTCACCGCTGGACTGGACATCTAAAGCATGGATAAATGCTGGTGGTCCATTAACAACATCCCCTCACATCTACAACTAGACATCTAGAGCGTGGACAAGTTTTGGTGCACCAATAACATATCTACGATAAACTCGAATACCATCACAAAATTTGGTGTAGATCTAACTTAACCCCACAAGTTAGCTCTTAAGGAGAGGATTTTTCAAGTCTTATAAAGAAATATCTTGACCATATTTCTAGTCAACGTGGGGTCTAAACAGGATGAATTGTAAAATAACTGATACAAAATACAACTCTAAACGGTCCAAACAATCTAGAAAGCTAACTATGTGAAGGTTACCTGAAGTTGAATCTCTAACATTTTCACCAGTCCCTTCAGAAATTGGGGATTTTTGGCATGTATTCAGTTGACAATTTTGCGCGGGACTTCCATTCTCTAATACACGTCCTGATTCATTTTTAGTCTCCGATCCACCATTCCTGCTATTACCATCAGAAAACCAGTTTATAGAAGTGTCTTCGCCGGCTACACGTCCTCGATGATCCCAACGAAAGCTCCATGTCGGAGAATTTCGAATATTTCGAAGCGAATTCTCATTGGTCGGTCCACTTTGTACAGTTTTATCTCGGGCAGCAACAAAACAAGCATTACCCATTGTGAAGTGACAACAGTTTTCAGCTTCTTATACCAAGACAGCCACCAATTGCATCCAAAAATACAGGTCTAAACCATTTACTCAAACAAACAACACCTAGCCTGGAACAGTGATGTAAAAGGCATATAATGAAAATCTGAAAGAAATAGTCCAAAACAAAATATCATTGTTACTCAACCAGTGTATTGTTAAACACAAATTGAATTTAAAACACCACGCAAAAAGAAACAGAAGACATGATTTATGATCCTATAAATTTTAGCAGCCAATTATCTAGGTGAGTTGGGTACCGGGGGCACACCAGAATCAACACAGACCTCAATGCTTGAAAAGCAGTAACAGATCTTCGTCGGAAGACTAATCAACTTAAAACACACACACATACACAAACAAAAAAACACAACTTGAAAAGTGATCCATAACGATTATAAATTTTGAGACAAGCAACAATTAGACATTACCAACCTAAAATCAGAAGAAAATGAATCTGGTAAACAGTGAAAAGAGTGGACAAATAAATAAGTGAATATATAAATAGAGAAAACATGAGACATTAATTAAGCAGCTCAGTCAGAAAGAAGGATCCGAAATAAATGCTGAAAAAACGGTATTCAAAGTCAAGACCCACAAAAAAATGATTTTAATTAATTAATATTAACGAAAATGAAATTAAGCGAATCATCGTATATGTATGAGTTGAAAAGTGGCGTACCTATTGATTAATGAAATCACAAAGCGCCACGTCGTCTCTCTCTAATCTATCTATCTATCTATCCAGAGAAAAGAGGGCGCGAAGAAGAAGAAAAAGAAGAAGAAGAAGAAGAAGAAGAAGAGAGTGTTTGGGACGGTTTGTTTGTTGTGAGCACACCCGTTTCGGACTCTACCTCTTCAATATTTGCTGTGCTGCCTCCTCCCACTTTACTCTCTTCTCAAAAACAACTTTGGACCCACTTCCTTCAACAACAAAAACTTTGGTCCCACTTATAATGTCCCTCGATAAAAAAAAAACAAAAGTAATTTTCTATATTTATTAAAAAAAAGTAATTCTGTATTGAAATTTTATTTTATTTTTTTATATTTTCAAAAGTTTAATTGCATCAAGTTTCATGTTATTTTTACTATATTTGTTTTCTTTTTTGTATGGGAAGATAGCTCACTTCATTTCATCCAGAATAATAGAGTCAATACAGTGTGGAGGATGATTGAAAATACTAGGACTAGCATGTAATATGGACGTTTGAGCAAGATTATGAGCGACTCTATTAGCTTGTCTCCTAACATAAGCTAGAGCATAACTAGCATTAGAAAAAAGCAACGCCCTGCAACTAGAAAGTAAACTTCCTAGTTCATTAACATATGTGTTATTACTAAGAACATCATTCACAACTAGCTGACAATCAGTTTCAAAAACTACCCAATTGAGACCAAGATCGAGAGCAATTTAGAGGGTTTGTTGTAGAGCAGTAGCTTCACCCTCTGCTGCAGTTGAAATGGAGGGAAAAACCATTTAGTGAAATTAGACCACACAAGTAGACTGGCAATGGACTCCACGACTTTGCAAATTAGACCTTGTAGGTGAAATGTTGCGAAGCAATCTCCAAGAAAAATGTTTGATTTTTGGCAGAACGCGCAATGACCAAATTAACTTCCAATCCCCTGGGACATGATAATTTGACAGTTGGTCTGAAATATTCACACACATCTTATACGCGGATTTAACTGTATACGAGCCATTAGGAGATGCATTCCAAATTATTGTATCAGAGCGAGTTCGAGAGGGCAAAGGCAACTTACAAATATCAGATGTGTCGTGTGTGTTCATTATAGTAGCAATAGAGTCACGATTCCAAGTGTTGGTTGTTGGATTGAAGAGTTGTGAGACAGTCAGGTTGAGAAGATTGATTGCCGATAATGTGGTAGGTCACAAATTCTGACGAGTGCGGATCCACGGGTTTTTCCAGACATTAATATCTTTACCATCACCGATTTTCCACCTATAACCAAGAGATAACATCCGAATAGTGCTCCAGATACTCCTCCATGTGAAACTTGGACTATGGCCAATAGTGGCATCCAAAAACCCGCTTCTAGGGAAATATTTAGCTTTGAGAACTTTGGTGAGGAGAGAGGAAGAGTTTGTGAGGAGCTTCCATCCTTGCTTACCTAGCATGGCAAGGTTAAAACCTTCAAGGTCACGAAAGTTAAGGCCACCTTGATCCTTACAAACAGTCATCTTATCCCAGTTTAGCCAATTAATACTTCTACCACCATTCTTCTCCAAACCCCAATAAAATGAATTCATCATGCGCTTTATTTCTTCCCCGAATGATGTAGGGAGCAGAAAAGCGCTCATACGGTAGGTAGGTATAAATTGGGCAATTGAATTTAGGAGCACTTCCTTACCTGCACGTGAAAGAGATCGAGATTCCAATTTTGGATATTTTTTCAGATACGCTCTTTAATAAAAGTGAATATTGATTTTTTGTCTCTTTCTACCATAGATGGGAGGCCAAGGTACTTACCGTACCCCATAGTTTCCACAACACCTAAGAGATGAATAATATTGTTCCGGAGAGTCGAATTTGTATTCCGACTGAAAACGATAGAGGATTTTTGGTAATTAATAGCTTGTCCACTAGCAGTCTCATAAGTATCCAGGATATTCTTAAGGGTTGTCACTTCGGAGATAGTAGCCTTACAGAAAAGAAAACTGTCGTATGCGAAGAGGAGATGGGTAATTGATGGACTCCCCCGACAGATGCGTGTTTCGTGGATAAGACCGTTATTCTCATGGTGCCTGATGTACGAACTTAAACCCTCTAAACAAATAATATAGAGATAAGGGGAAAGGGGATCTCCTTGTCGAAGACCACAAAGAGGAGTAATAGGTCCTACACTATCGTTGTTGACAAGCACATGATAGTTGATAGAGGAGACACATTGCATGATCCAACTAATCCAAACATTTGAAAAACCCATCTTTTCCATCACCGCTTGAAGATAACTCCACTTGACTCTGTCAAAGGCTTTACTAACATCAAGCTTTAGGGCAATATTTCCTTATTTACCTCTGGTCTTGCATTTCATATAATGAAGAACTTTAAAGGCAGTGAGAGCATTGTCATGAATGTCTCTACCAGGGACAAAAGCGGCCTGAGAATTAGAGATGCATTTATGGAGGATTTGTTTGAGTCGATTGGCAAGGAATTTTGAGAGAATCTTGTAGATGACGTTCCAAAGTGAAATGGGACGAAGGTCCTTCATGCTCTCTGGATGATCCACTTTTGCAATTAAAGCAATGTTAGTATCATTTAAGGTAGAAGGAAAGCTACCTTCATCAAGCCATGAACAACAAGCTTCGAAAATCTTTGTACCAATAAGGGGCCAAAACTTTTGAAAGAAACCTAGATTAAGACCATCAGTTCTTGGTGATTTGTCGGGGTGCATAGAAAAAACAGCTTGTCTGAATTCTTCTTCCTTAAAAGGAGTTGTTAGAGAAGTATTATCTTGCGGAGAAATACATTGAGGGTAGCAATAATAGGTGAATGATGTCCATCGTTCGGTGTGTAAAGATTACAAAAATAGTCTTGGGCAACGCTACACAAACCAGCTTGATCTTCTACATACATACCATGAGAATTCCGCAACTTTTTAATATTATTTCTCTTGCGCCTTACACTAGCGGATGCATGAAAAAACTTATTGTTTTTGTCCCCATATTTGAGCCAAAAGATTTTGGATCGCTGCTTCCAATAAATATCCTCCTGCAACAAAACACAAGAAAGCTTGTTTTGGATGTTAGTAATAGATGCATCAGTTGTGTGGTCATTACTACTTCGAATGGCAGCAAGCTCGTTTCGTAATTTGTTGGCTTCACGGAGGAAATTTGGACTATTTGCTTTGCTCCATGCTTCCATATCATCAACACAATACTTTAATTTTTGTAAAATATTATTAGTTGGATAGTAATGCCAGTTCTCATCAACCATATCTGAGAGACTTTGATCAAGAAGCCATGAATTTTCAAAACGGAAGCTACGTTTCGAATGAATATAACTCTCAGAGTCCAACTTTAAGAGGATAGGTGAATGATCTGAAGTGGTTGCAACAAGATTAATTAACCTTGCATTTGGGAATATAGTAAGGCATGAGGATGTGTGGAACGCTCTATCAAGTCTTTCTTCAATCGCGCGATGAGTTCCAAGACTTTTGAACCATCTAAATGGATATCCTTCTAGAGGGAGGTCATGCAAATTACAATCATTCACTGCTGAGCGAAAACCATTATAAAGCCAAGTCGGTCTCTCAGATCCCCCTCGTTTGTCATCACTTGTAAGAAGGTCATTAAAATCACCTATAATACACCAAGGGTCCGTGGACATATTAATTAACTAATGTCATGTTGACATTTGGTAGGAGTTTTCCTACAAAATTTAAGATAATATGTTTCGTAAATACAATTTAGTTGATAACCGCAGGAACAATAATATTCAATGGCGGAGGTTTGAATCTAATTCTCCATTTTTACACACTTTACATTAAAAGTGTGTGAAATCACTAACTAGTATACTAGAAGAAAAAAAATTGATCTTCATTTTTTATTTGATTTAATTGTTTTATAAACGGTTTGACAAATACTGCTTAAAATTCACGTATATAAATATTAATTTTTGAATTCGAATTAGATGACAATGTTTAGTCTAACAATATTTTTGGAATATCAGTATGTTGTTTAAACATTAAAATTTGGTATGGCGTAGATCAAGAATGGGTTTTGCCTACCCCACCCTCATCCTCGACGTACTAGTAAAAATCTAGACGCCATCTATTATTCATTGGGTTGAAATTTAGGTTTTTATCCCTACATTCGACAATGATCGCGTTTACCCGCCTCGCACCCACCTCTACCATATACACAAAACAAAAAAATTAAAAAAAAAAATCCAACTTTTCATAATTAATATACTAAAATAATTTAAAAATTGTTATAAAAATATATTTTCTATTGGGAGAAGACTGAAATTTATAATATATAAACCACAAATGGATTGGTCGAAATGGTAAGAAACTTGAGCCTCTTAAAGAAGTGGTCAGCGTTTGGTGTATTTCAAAGGTTCTCGAATATGGATAAAATTTGATTGCAATGGAAAAATCTGCCTTGTGTATTTCAGAGGTTCTCCAACATAGATTAGTCATCGTTAACGGTAGTGCAAACTTTGCGTGTATAATATGCTAACAAAATATATATATATACACACACACACACACACACATATATAAATATATAGCTCAATATTAGATAAAATGAATAAGTATAATTATATAAAAAAATAAAGTTAAAAATATGTTAACAAACGGGGCGGGTGAGGGGAGGATATAAATACCCCCATCCCCGACATTGAACATTGAGGAAAACCCAAATCCACACCCGGTTAAATTGGAGTTTCACCATAAAACAAGGGCGGATGCAGAGGGGTGTAGATTATGTTACATGTCTACTTAAAATAAATATTATCGCATATATTTAAGTAGACTACCAGACTACTAAGATATTAAATCACATAACTTTAATTGTATTGTGTTTGATTTTAAAATTATTCGTAAAAATGGCTAAAAAGGGGGCAATAGACTTGATAAAAAGCTCAAGTTTGTATCTTTTGTTAAACCACGAAACAACTTTTTAATATACCAATTGCAAAATGTTTGATCTACCGTTAATATACCAATTACAAAATTTCATACTTGAATTAAGTTCACAAAATGTGTGAGCGAGGGATTATAGCATCTGTGTTGATCCGCAATTGACAATATATTCTTATTTCTTATAAATATAAGTATTATGGACACTTTCTTTTTAACCTCTATGTAACATTGACTCTTTTATTGGTGGAATCATTGTGAGCTACATACTTTAGAAATGGATCCTACGTATAGAGCGGTGAGAACCATATGAATTCATTAGATAAAAAAATAAGTGTTATAAATGACGTTAGAAAAATAATGTTCATAATATTAATATCTCTAATATAAAAGTTTACTTGTCTGAGTTTAGTCCCTGTAAAAAAATCATCATCAATTTTTTGTCATATAAATCACTAAATCTACTAACAATATATGAAAGTTGAAGTACAACAAAATTTCATCATCATCCTCTATAAATTTCATGATCTCCTTAATTTTATGTGCATAATTGTAATTTTGCAAAATTTCGTCTAATTGTTTTAAAAAATAAAAATTAATTATGGATAATGGTCAATAACAAATTTTGCATAGATAACTATGAAATTAATTAATTTGTTGAAAAATTACGGATAATAGACATCACAACTCTAACAAAATTTCACGGATAACTACGGAATCAATTTATTTGTTTTAAAAAAATGACTTCAAAAAAAATATTATCGAATTATCCACGGATATAAGTTGATATAACAAATTTCCACCTATATTTGTTTTTTGGATGCAAAAATATTTAAAAAAACAATATATATAAATCAAAATCCAATAAAATTTTATAATTCTTAAGGATAAGTATCTTCAATAAAATTTCAAAATTATCCTCGATTAAACTCATTAAAAAAATATTATATATACTTTTGTTTATCTTCATAGCCTAACTAATTCCCTATGCATCATCGTTTTTTCAAATTTATCACTTTCAAGCCTAACTGATTATCTATATCGTCATTTTGTATATTTATCACTTCTGAGCATCTATATGGTCATTTTGTAGATTTACCACTTACAAACATAATTAATTCTTTTGGTTTATCACTCTCAAGCCTAACATTAGTTCCCTGAATCTTGCAAATAAAAAAGATCAATTTGTTTCATCTTTCTTCTCCTTATGATCTGAGCTCCTTTATCTTGTATATTTAATTAATTTTGTTGGTTTATCACTACGAAGCCTACAACTAATATCACTTTTAGTGGGTTTCTTGGTCAAGTCGCTATTAAATAATAAGAAAAAACAGTTTATTATAGCTTAAATATAGGAAAACAGTTTGTGTTACTCTTTTATATCATAAATATAGGAAAATAGTTTATTCTCAACTCTTTTAATCTCTTAATCTTACTAATTTGCATATAATTTTTTTTAATAGAAATGATACATTAAAGTTAATATATTTAAATAATCATTACTTTTCAAAATTTAAGCATATCAACTTTCTCATATCGGTATACATAAAATTTGCTTTTGGATATATAAGCACATAAAATCTACAATGAGTTTAGTGTAAATATTTAACGATATTTTGGAAAAACAATACAGTGAGGTTGGTATTTTAAAAATAGTCACAAATTTTACAAATTTTATCATATCGACTATCACATATCGTTAAATAAAAAATTTATTTTACATATATAAGCTTATAAAATCCTCAACGAGTGCGGTGCAAATATTTATTGGTGTTTTAAATATAAAATAAAAATTTATTTAATTTTTTTTTGTGGTGGCAGGGGTTTGAACATCGGACTTTGCATATATTATGCATTGTCCTTACCAATTGAGTTAAGCTCACAATGACACATAAATTTATTTAATAGAAACACTACATTGATGTTCATATTTTGAAAATAGTCATGAGTTTCAAAAAAAAAAATTCATATCGATTTTCTCATATACTGTATGTACATAAAAATTTATTTATGCATATATAAGCGCATAAAATCTGCAACGGGCACGGTGCAAACATTGAACAGTGTTTTACATATAAAATAAAAAGTTGTTCAATAGAAACACTATATTAATGTTTATATTTTGACAATATTAATGAGTTTCCACGATTTTATCATATCAACTTTCTCATATATTTACATAAAAATTTGTTTCTGCAGATAAAACACATAAAATATACAACGTGTGCAGTGTAAACATTGAATAATGTTTTGCATATAAAATAAAAAGTTATTTAATAGAAACACTACATTGATGTTGATATTTCGAAAATAGTCATGAGTTTTCAAAATTTATCATTAAGATTTTCTCATATATGTACATAAAAATTTATTTATGCATATATAAACGGTGGATTCTAGGGTGAGGGTCCAATTAGGTCCCTCACCGGTGAACCACGAGAAAAACACCAATAGATTAAATAAGTGGTTCAGATTTATTTAAATTAAAAGAGAGAACATGTAGAACTGCTCACATTCAATCATATCATGCAATGGTTTCACCCGTTGTTAACCGTAATTAATTGTTACGAACCGAACCGATAGCAATGTTTTTTCACAAATATTAACCGTAATTTGAACGCTGTAAAGCCGAGCATGGTGCTTACATCGGCGTCGGATATGCAGGATCTGTATATGAAAAATTCATTGTTAAAAATAGAACTACCGAATTTTAGTTCTGGAAAACAGTTTTATGTGTTCAATATGTTATATGGTACTATCAAGTACCTATTCAAACTTAAAAAAACA
>Ga0315914_1009333_pt1 | contig 12668 bp, 7 predicted proteins | sample MpolenodulesMG_FD_203920 | JGI IMG/M metagenome (GOLD analysis project Ga0315914, IMG submission 203920) | Medicago polymorpha root nodule microbial communities from Los Angeles, California, United States - elongated nodules | ecosystem: Host-associated > Plants > Roots > Nodule | place: USA...
GTCTTAGGGTGTGTTTGTTTCAAGGTTATCAAATTTATTCCTAGGAATAACATTCCTTGGAATATAAAGATGGGAATTTTATTCCAAGGTATTTAGGAAAAATATGTTTGGTTAACTTTATAATATTCCTAGGAACCATAAAAATAGGGATTATAATAGGTAACTATTTATGAATTTATTCCCATGAGAACTTTATTCCCATCCTTTTTCCTTGGGAAAATTTTTCTATTCCCAGAAACATTTTATACCCGGGAATAAAATTTAGTAAACTTGTAACAAACATAGGCATATATATTCCTATCATTTTATTCCCGAGAATCAACAAATATAACTTGAAACAAACACACCCTTAGTGATTTGTTTGTGAAGTTTGATGGGCCGATTACTTTTAATTCGAGATCGGAAGTCAATTTCTTGACTCATGTTTTTTGGCCTGTTTTCGTGTCTTCTCCAACAGGTTGAGGATTGATCGGTGGTGGAATTCAAATGAGTGCGGAAATCTGACTCAATTGTGGTGATGATAAGGTGAGGTGTTGTTTGTGGCGATGAGAAGGTGATGTGTTGTTGTTAGGTGTTTCAGTGGGTGTGATGGGTTTTGTTTTAGCGATTTTGATGTGAGTAGCAGGCGATAGGTGCTTGAATTTTATTTATGTTGTCATTCAAGATGGAGTGTGAGGTTTTGGATTAACTTTTAGTTTATGTTTGTTTGTCGGGGTTTAACTTGGTTTTGTTGTTGATTTGATTTTGGAGGTTTATTTTTTTATTAGTGTTTACAATGTACGTTGTATTACATTTCTTTTGTGTGTTCCAGTTATATATGACATCCTTTTCTTTGTAGTTTTTGTCCAACATGTCCATATTTGTCATATGTAAGGTCTTGGTTATTAATAAAAATTTTCGTTCAAAAAAGTAATCTAGGAAAGTTAATAAATTAACTATCGTTCTTTGTTTTCACTAAAAAAAAAAACTATCATTCTTTGTTTAAAGGATTTAATTAAAATTTAACAAATTCAAAGAATTATATCTAAATTCCTTTATAATTTTAACAACGTAAATGAATATTACTCCAATTATATTTTGATAATAATGCCCAAAAATGTGGATGGCACTTCAGTGCCTTTATCTTCGGTGCCTTTGATGCCTTTAGTTCATTTTTGATGAAAGAGAATGTTGGATGAATGATTAAAATAAAGTATTTAGATGAGAGAGAATAAATAGTTAAGAGATAGATATGAATAAAAATTAATAAAGGCACCGAAGATAAAGGCACCAAAGGGAAAGACACCGAAGTGCTACCCAAAAATGTATGCTGTGTGAGTGTGAAAAATTCCAGTGTTTGAGCCGGGATAAGTCTTCGCATATTATATAATACAGCGGCTATTCCACGTTCCAAAAGCCGGTACTTACGGGCCAAGCAAGTCAAGTCATGTTTACTTTATTTTTAAAAACAAAAACAAGTCAAGTTATTTTATCTACTTTAGGGTCAACCATTAAACCATATGCTTTATATTTATGATATATATTTTCATCTCATCAGCATAAGAATTGGAAAATTTTAATATCTCATTTCAATTACTTTATTCAGTTTTAAATAATAAAATATGCAATTTAAGAAAATAATGGAGAAAGAGTAGACTATTTTAATTAAAGTTATACTATTTTTTTTATAAGCAATCGTTATATTAAAAGAGAGTACAAGGCATACTCTAACTCTCTTTAAAAAAAAAGGGATACTCTAACTCATTACAATGTGATGTGTCAAAAATAAAATAAATTAATAATAACTCATTACCATGTAATTACAACTTAAGACGGATTTAAACAAGAAACATGAATACACCACCATCTAAATAGAATAGCCTAGAGTTTCATCTATGATCTATTTATGAATCACACCGAAAAGAGAATTTTAGTTTGATCTAAGACTTGAAGAGGCTCTGCTATGTTGTCTTTGAATAGGAACCTATTTCTCATCTCGTACAAGCTCTAAGTAGTAAGTAGGTTTCCTCCTTTCGCCACCATCTTCTTACAAGAAGTCTCTTTATAATCTCATTTATTACGCAATTAGATGTCCTATGAAATTCTTACATCGTCTCTTGAGACTATAAAGTTAAACTCATACTACTATGCTAATACCTCTTAGACATTAAAAAATCTAATTGAAAAATAGAATCTGAATGAATTAATGATGTTTTATTATTATTCTTATCTGAATTGATTAAACGATATTTTATTATTATTCTTATATATGAAAATCAATATAAGTGGTTACTTGTGTAAGAGTTGCCTCTTTGAGATTTGTTATTCTTTATTCTTATATATGAATATGTCCTTAATTAGAAGTTACAAGTACTAATACAGAACTTGTACCAGAGAATTATTAATTCAGGACAAAAAGTCAAAGTTATAAGAAAAATATAGCTAAAGATATATGGTTCTGTTGCCTGCAAATTGTAATAGTGATACAATGTTATTTATTTATTAAGATTTTAATTACGGTAATATGCAGGTATAGAGTACCAAACTCATATACACTTTACAATATGTAGCCAAAAAATTCAAGATGAATATGTCGCAAATTTACCAATATTGGTTGACTCTGCAATATCATCAGCCACTAATTCGATGCACCTGAACCTTGCGACGTGATGATAAGGCTTCATTCAGATGCGCAATATTAAGCAAGAGTTGGCTAATTTTCTGCACCAACAAAATTTGATAAGCATAATATATAATGGCTTTTCGCAGGACATATTCACAAAAGTTTGCCTTGATTCAAAATTCTATTAAAAGTCCAATTACTTTTTCAATAAGCCATCTATAACAATTTTCACTCATTAAAACTAAAATGCAATATATATTGTACGTTTAACCGTTTTCATTAAATAAACTAAAGTAATGGTCCAAGTTTGATCGATTCGGCGCAGATCCAAACATATAGTGAAGCTACATTTGATATCTTCAACGATTTTGTTTCAATGACTTCACACGTGACTACGTGAAGGGGGACTAACGACTCTCACTTGGATGAAAAAAATGATCTAGTGTTAAATGTAATACACTTGGGGCTGTTATAGCTAGCAATCACAAGGCTGCATGTGGATGAGTTTTTAGAGATGAATCAGGTGTGTGGTTAGGTGGTTTTGGCCGAAATCTGGGCTATTTTTTAGTGCTCATGTCAAAACTTTGGGGAATATACTCTGCCCTTGAACTTGCATGGGATAAAAGATTTCGAATGCTTGCTCTTGAATTTGACTAGGCTATTGTAGTATCTTTGGTTAATAAAGGGTGTCCCCCGATCCATCCTTGCTTTTCTATTGTCTCCCTCATTAATCACTTTATCATGAAGGGTTGACAAATTACTCTTTCTCATATTCATAGGCATGCAAACCAGGTAGCTGACTGACTTGCGGGTTATACATTTTCAACTCATACGGGCACTTACTATTCAGATTGTGTTAATATTTTATAACAGAATCTACATAGTCAATATCTATTTTAATTGTTGCGTTTGTATGTAGTTTGGCTCAACGGCCTCCCTTTTATCGAAGAAAAAAAAGGAGTATAGCAAGTCCAAAGCCCCTACACCGCAACGATACTTAAGGACATCTACTAAAGATCAAAATTCTAATTACTATGGATTAGAAGAAAAAAGAAGAGGAAATGATAAATATAATTTCCTATCAATATTTTTTTGTTGTATTTTCATGTTAACCAATAGAAAGATGTTTACGGATGCCATATACTCACCTCATCTTTTTGCCTAAGAAGATATTCCGAACCGTCCACCTTCCGGCGACGCCTTTGAATCCTGACGTAAACCAACACCGCCGTCACAGCTACAACTCCAGCCACGCACGTAATTGACCAAAACGCCCCCGCACACATTGCACAGTTACGAACCTTAGAAGCCACCCTCACAATTTTCACTCTCATAGCCTCCATCCGCAACTTCAATATCTTATTCACTTCATTAGCCCAATCCAATGGCGTTGAAGCCGGCGTGGGGGTTTCACCCTCCTCGCCACCAACGGAACTTGATGCCGTCATGGGCGAGGAAATTCCTTCTTCATGATGAGTAGGAGTGGAAGAAGAAGAACAAGAAGAACAAGAAGAAGGAGGATTACTCCCTCCCTGAACTTCAATATTGTTGTTTTCGTTGATGATTATTCTGTTCCATCCAGAGGATTCGAGAGTTGTGTGTTGTTGTTCGATTTCTTGCCACTCGTTTATTTCCTCCATGCCTACAATACAACTATAGTTTCAACATTCAACGATGTTATGTTATTAAGCATGCATGTTTCAAATCAATATCTATCTTAGATAAATATCTACATCCTTAACGGGATAATATCTATGGTTCAATTTTGTCTTTTTTCCTTCGTTGGATCATGGATGGCTTCAACTTTAGTAGAGGGGACGTATGATATCTGGGTACCTTATATTTTTAGGATATCGTGGGCCACGGAATTATCACACTTGTTCGAAAGTAAGTACCCTCAAGTCCTTGCGTTTAATATAGTTTGAGATTTTCCATTTTATGTATATATAACTTGATTGAAAATTCTCTCAATTTTTAAGGGTCATGCTTAATTTGGAGGGAAAAAAAAATCATACTAGCTCGATTTAAGAGGTAAACAACACCAAAAGAATTTTAATGTGTATTTTTTAGAAAAAGCCAAAAATTTGTTGAAACGATAGACCAAATGGTATCTAATATACATTTTGTTTTCATTACCTAAATGTTACAACATTTCAAATAACAAAGACTTGTATCATTTTCTTTAGAAAAAAAAAGACTTGTATCATTTTGCATTTTAATAAAAAAAACCAAAGGCTTACATTATGTAACTTTGTACACCTAAAAATAATTATCATATTAGCCGATTTCAGTAACTAGGCGATTAAATGATTAGGCGAGGAAGCCTCTCAGTAAAGTAAAAAATAGACAACTTTATAGCAGACGATTCTTTCTCAAAGCAACTAACTCAGAACATGAGTAAAAAAGACTCGGAATTGAGTTGGAACTTAGTGGGACTAGTACAATGATGTGCCAAACCCAAATTCTCTACTCTTAGCACCACTAAACACTTTGAGAGATGAGGGTAAAAACATGATATCTAGTGGAACTACACACCAACGGCATTGCCAATGTATCATGCCGAGTAGAGGAAATGGAGGACGAACGTGGTGCGCCATGATCCCACAACGAAATGGACGTTTAAGCATTGTAGGTTACATCACTTGGCTTGTAGGCAAAAGTTACACTATGAAGACTTTGTTCATACATTTTGTAATTAAAACATCCAATCAATCAAACAAACTTATTTCACACTTTCTAATCCCCATACCCTTATGCTTTTATTTATGCATTTCTAAGTGTAACTTAAACCCAAAAACAACTACCTAAGGCTTTACTTAAGAAGTTAGGAAATCCATAGCTGAGGGACAAAGTTCATCTCTCAGCATTAATCGCTTGAAGCAAAGAGATTTACACTTGAGGAAACTTAGCCGACCTAAACTACTTGAGGAAACTTAGCCGACCTAAACTAGTTTTAGCTTCCATCAACAATGACCAAAAATGCAATTGGTACAAATGATTATATATGCCGCTTACACCAGCGGTCGTTGAGTTCTAGTTTGAAATTCAACAATTGGTACGACCGAGTTCTAGTCCGAAATTCCAAAATGAATAAGTTGTTTGTTAAAAAAAAGTAATACAATTTCACTTTAGGCTTTGTTTGCGAGTTGGATGGGAAGGGAGGGGTTTGGAAAAAAAATGAAGGAGCAAATAGAAGAAATAGATGATATTGAGAGGGGGAAAGCTTTGGGGTTTATTTTTCTTCATAATATAAAAGCACCCTAATTTGAGGGAACCAAAAAATTGTATTAAGGAGTGTTTTGGAGGGTTTACATGAATTCTTCAAATTTAATTTATGTTATCTTAATATTTTAGAATTAAAAATATATTAACCATAAACGTTAATTTATCATTTTCTAAAAAATTGCGCTTTCAAAAAATGTAATTTGTTTTCCTTCCAATTTCCCTCATATTTCCAACCCTTCAGTTTTCCCTCCCCTTCCAAACGCCCAAACAATGTCTTAATTAACACTTTCCACTACTAGTGCCTTGGCAGCTACTTATGTGATGTTCACCTATACCACACCCATGTTCAGCATTAATGTGAATGACTTAGCTATCTGATGAATATATTGTTTATTAGATGAATTTAGGTGTCCCTACCCACTAAGGGATTAATTTCTTATTGTATTGAATTTGAGTCTAATTAAGAGACTAACTTATCTAATATACTACTATGTTTTTGCATAAACATGATTAGAGATTCATCATTTAGCACATATTTAAGTATTCGTCGACTATCTGTCATTTGGGACAAAGTAAGTTGATAACCAGCAATTACTTACTTACTGTTATAGTAGCAGTTAATTACAGTTACAAACTTGATGTTTCTCTACAAGACATGCACCGTACACTTCTCACTTACACGTGGAATCCGCGTCGGCACGATCCAGGCCAGGTCAATTCTAGTTTAAACATTGTTCTATTCTTTCAAACACAACCAATCACTAAACGCCACGAATAACGACAACAACATGCGAACATGTCAATGATCTTCAGTAACGTATGAAGCCTTGTCTCTTATCCCTGCACGACACTTGTAAACAATCTATTCAAATCTCTCCCATGTTTTTACTTGGATTCAAAACTTATAGAAGTGATTTTGGTGTTGGAATATTTTCAACAACATGATTGTTTCAGCTCTTTTAACATCTGTTGGAATAAACACTGCTTTATGTGTTTTGTTTTTTACACTTTATTCTATTTTGAGGAAACAACCTAGTAACTATAAAGTTTATATACCACGTTTGTTAGCTGAAGCTGAAGGAATTTCAAGAAAAAAACCTTTCAAGTTGAAACAACTTATACCTTCTCCTGATTGGGTTGCAAAAGCTTGGAACCTTTCTGAGGATGAACTCTTTTCGTCTTCCGGTTTAGATGCTCTTGTTTTTATGCATCTCATAACCTTCAGGTATGTTTGAATTGACTTTTCTGTCATACAACAAACACATGCTAGACTGTTTGATGGGGTTATTGGGATCCTTGTGCTTGTTCCTGTAAATTGTTGGTGAAATCAGCTAGAACATAGAAGAGGTTGATGTTGTTGACTTTGCTTTTCAATCTAATTAGGAAATGTTTGGATTCACTTAATTAAGTTTCTATTACATAAACACTTGTGAGACTGTTTGGGAGAGCTTATGAAAACAAACATGTTTATTTATACCATGTATTCAGATTATGTCCATAAGCTCCTAGGATAGCTTAAAAAACAGCTTATAGCTCATATGGACACGGTTTACTTTATTTTATCTTTTGTTATAAAAGTAGTTTATACATAATCACTTATACCATAAGCGAGTATTATGTACAAGTTTATTCAAATTGAGCAGAAGCTTGAATGTATGCAGCTTGAAAATATTTGCTTTTGCTGGGGTTATTGGGATCTTTGTGCTTCTTCCTGTGAATTTGTGGGGAAATCAGCTAGAAGAGGTTGATATGTATGACTTTGCCGGTAACTCTCTAGATGTGTTTACCATATCAAATGTCAACAGTGGCTCTAACTGGTAAATACGTTCTCACTGTTTCAACATTTTTCTTGTGTTCAGATTCATATCTGCTTTCATAGCTTATAATTTCAGCTCCTAAAGATTTTCAGCTTAGCATGAGATTGTTATCCTTCATGATTTTTGTTTCAGGTTATGGGTCCATTTTCTTGCTGTATATATGGTATCTGGATTCACTTGCTTACAACTTCATCATGTAAGTACTCACACTCCAAGCTTATAAGATACTAATACTAATTTGTTCATCTACACTCCATGATGTTATGCTGATGAGTATGTAGAGATACATCTATATATTTTGTACCTCTACTCTTCATATTAATCATCAAGATTCTGAATAAGAATTTCTTTGTTTGTTATTCTTAATCTGGTTCGTTTACCAGATAATTGTTAACTATTAAAAAAAATTCTGCATACTCATCGCTGAAAGTTATTTGGATCCTCAGGAATATAAATACATAGCTTCCAAAAGAATTTCTTATTTTTCTTCATCCAAACCTCTGCCACATCAGTTCACCATTTTAGTTCACAGTATTCCTACTTCTTCAAGTTGCAGTATTAGTGAGAGTGTTGACAGCTTCTTTAAAGACTTATACCCATCTACATATCTCTCACATGTCGTTATTCGCCGTACAAACAAAATCCAAACTCTCATGGTAACCATTCTCTACAATTTTATCTCCTTTCTTATTCAATAAAATTCCTTTACTCAGATGTTGCTGATTCAAAGAATTATGAAACTCATGTGCCTGTCTGTCTTAAATCTAGAGTAAGTCAAAGAATTTGTATAAAAGGATTCGTCAATTACGTTCAAATTCTACTCAACAAAACTATAACCATGGTGGTGGTATACTTGGAATTTTTGGATCTAAAAAAGACGATCTTATAGATCATTATGGAAAGAAGTTGGAGGACATCGAGCAGAATGTAAGATTGAGGCAAGCAGAAGCTTCATTGATAGCAGAAGTATGTTTTGATTTCTCTAATTACTTTTTCAGTCATTTTTTAACTGTTCACTCCTTTCTTCTTATATTCATTTCTATAAAATGCATTCTGTTAAATATAAATTGTTGTTCGATGTTGAAGGAGGCTCGAGCGGCTTTTGTGTTCTTCAAGTCCCGTTATGGTGCTGCATCTGCTTTCCATTTGCAACCGTCAATCAATCCAACTCAGTGGATTACTGAGCCAGCTCCGGCACCTAAGGATGTTTACTGGCCTTTCTTTTCTGAATCATTCATGAAACAATGGGTTTCTAAGTTGGTGGTTATAGTTGTGTGTATTCTTTTCACAATTTCGTTCCTTATACCAGTTGTACTCGTTCAAGGGCTTACCAACCTGAAACAATTGGAAATTTTGTTTCCTTTCTTGGCAAGTATTCTATCTATGTAAGTAAAAGTTGCTTTCCATAGAATCATCAATTAATCGGCTTATGCGATTTTCTCTTGCTAGTCAAATTCACGCTAAGTTTCTAACTATCTTTTTTGTGACTTGTGAATCTATGATGCTATGTCTTGCTTTGAATCTGTTGTTGAAAACATCTGAACTTCTTCTAAATATTTCTGCAGAAAATTTGTTACTCAAATAATTACAGGATACCTTCCCAGTCTTATTCTTCAGATGTCTCTGAAGTTAGTGCCTCCTGTTATGGGGTTTCTTTCCTCCATTCAAGGATACATCTCACACAGTGATATAGAAATGAGTGCATCTAAAAAAGTAATATGGTTCACAGTATGGAATGTTTTTTTCGCAACTGTATTTTCTGGCTCAATTTTGCATCAGCTCTATGTCATACTTGATCTAAGGGAAATTACTAGCAAACTAGCAGTGGCAGTCCCGGCACAGGTAAAACAATGTCTAACATTTACTCATACTATTTATCATTTTAGGCATACTAAATTCGTGACCAATTTATAATGGTACAATATTTGATTTCCATGTTTTTTTAATGCAATTCATTTTGATTTTACTGTAGGCATCATTTTTCATTCCATATGTTGCCACAACAGGATGGACAAATGTGTTGTCAGAACTATTTCAGATACTTCCTTTCATTTCAAGTTTGATAAAAAGGCCCTTCACAAAACAAGAGGATGAATTTGAAGCTCCATCTCTTGCTTACCACAGAGATGTTCCAAGAATCCTTTTCTTTGGACTTCTTGGTATTACATATTTCTTCTTAGCTCCACTAATTATTCCATTCCTCTTGGTCTATCTCTGTTTTGCATACATCATTTACCGAAACCAGGTCAGATTTCTTTGTATGCTTATCTTAGAGTCATTTTATCCATGATAATGTGAGGGTCATGGATAAATTGGTTGTTTTGGCTTGGACTGATGCACTGCTTTTGTATTACGCAGTTCATAAACGTATATACACCAAAGTATGAAACTGCGGGGAGATTCTGGCCTATTGTCCACGATTCGATGATATTTTCTCTAGTACTTATGCAACTCATTGCCGTGGGAAGTTTTGCATTAAAAAAACTTTCTCCAGCTTCAACTTGGACTCTTCCTCTACCAGTATTCACTCTTCTCTTTAATTATTACTGCCGAAGGCGATTCTTGCCTATATTTACTGCATACTCAGCCGAGGTAAAGTTTCCAGTGACTCTGATTGTCTTCAATATATTTTCCAGCACTCTTTCCTAACCTAAAAGAGATGGCGATAAAACTTTTAAATAACTATCTCCAAAAGAACATTAAATTGTTGCACCTCAACACTGATTTGACTTGTGTTTGTGTTTTCAGAGTTTAGTAAAGAAGGACAGGGAAGACGAAAAGGATACCGCGGCAATGAATGAATTTTACAACCAATTGTTAACTGTATATAAAGATCCTGCTTTGTTTCCAATTCATCACTCATCTAGCACTGATAGTCTTGTTAGCCCCCTTTTATCTTAAGTTCAACACTAAGTAATCACAATATTCTACCATATAAGCCCTCTCCTGTATGTAATGTTAGATTCCTATTTGAAGAAAAAATGGAGTGAAGAAGCCAGAAGCCATTGTGTGCAGAAGGCCAGAAGTCATAGAAGCTTAAATGTTTCCAGTGTCTTTGTTGTTTTGAATTTTACTTGTAAGTAGTCAACTTTTGGATTTACTCTGAAAGTTAGATCAACCATGTAATTTGTGTATATTCATTTTGAGCGTGATCAGTGAGAGTACATTAGCCATAGAGATTAGAGTGCTGAATTGCCACGTTTAGTTAGAACATGCAACAACCAAGTCATTAGTGCAGAGGGCTCTGAATTGTTTGTAATGGTAGAAACTACAAGTGACATGCAATTTTGGTATAGGAAAGAATACAGAATTATTTTATTGATTGTGAAATATTGCAACTAGAATTCATTTATAGTCACAGTTCACTTTTACTATAAGCAATCATGTTTTTGGATTGAAGATTTGAAATTATAGTTATACGCATTGCATGCATCTTACTCAAAATAAAATTATCTAAATTTTACTATTTGATTTTCAAATTACTTTAATGCTTTATTACTTGTCCATACTGAGATTGATATCAAGGCATCTTGGTTACTTTATTGGTAGAAATGATCTATGATTAACATTAGTCTTTATGTTGATGATAGTACAGTAATCAAACCTATAAGTACAATTAAAATAAGTTGGATGGTTTTTGTCAAGGGACTCTAATGATAGTTTCAAAGACTAAACAGACAAAATGAAGTATGCCAAAATAGAGAATATTGGGGACAATTGGACTGCCCTTGTCACTTCTTTTGGTGTTTTATCTGAATATATTCTAATTCTTTAATAACATCATGTTGAATAACCAATCTCACAAGGAATATCATTCTTTCACACAACACAAAGGCTTGTTTGGTTTTGATTTGAGAAAATGTTCTTTAATTTAGTTTCTTGATTTTTATTTTTTTGGTCAGGAGTTTCTTGATCTCATTATTAATTGAAAATATATCCTTTTATTTTTATTCTTTTTTTAATTTCCATATATTATTTATTTTATATAAAGAAATAGAGAGCCAAGTAGTTTGACCTGGGTATTTAGTGAGCTTCAGTTAACTCAAATTGATCGGAAGTACCTATATGGACTGATACATTCTTTAGCCACATATTAGTTACCTCCCGATTGAACTTTATATTACCAAGATCTTTCTCCTCCAAGAACCGAAGGGTTATTTTGCAAATCAATGGAAAGAAAAAAATAAAATGGAAACACAACAACACTTTTGCAATTAAAAGTGAAGCAAAAAAAAAAATAGATTGATTTTTTTAGACAACAAAACAATATTTTCATGTAAATGGCTGTCTCTGATTTTGATTGGCCTAATAACCAAATTCGATTGGGGGTCAAATTTCTTCCAAATGAACATACATGGTTTATATACATGAACACTGAATGCAACTGAAAACAGAATTGAAATTGAAGAAACTGCGAAACAGCACATTTACAATAGTGTTGTTTGCTGTTTCCATAACTTAGTAATTTCTCAAGAGTAATTTGCTTAGCACATTTGCTATTTGCTGTCTTGCTTTTATTCCACTGCTATTTTTTTTTTTCACAATGTTAAAACTGCTATTTAAAAAGTTGTTGTAACATTGGTTGTTTTAAGCATGATTTTTGTGTACTCTGCAACTTAGTGTCGTTCAAGTAGTCTTGACAAGAAACAATTAGAAAAATGCATCCTTTGGTCAAAAAGAAAAAGAAAAAGCATTCTTTTGGCAGTTTTTGTTGTCTGTCTCATTTGCAATGACTATTAACAAGAGTCAGAGTTAGTCTTTAAAAAATGTTGGTGTCTATCTACCGTCTCCTGTTTTTTCACATGGACAATTGTACGTCACAATATCGAGGGTTACTTCAAGGGATGGTTTAAAGATACTGATCAATGATGAAGACGGTCAAGATACTGATGTGATATCTAATGTGGTCTACAGAGAAGTTTTCCGTAACGTGTAACACTTTGTTTTGTAGTATTGTTTTTATTTCATATCGGTACTTTTTCTATTTCGACAGACGTTGGATTTTCTTTTCGTCAATAAATTAT
>Ga0315914_1009334_pt1 | contig 12667 bp, 6 predicted proteins | sample MpolenodulesMG_FD_203920 | JGI IMG/M metagenome (GOLD analysis project Ga0315914, IMG submission 203920) | Medicago polymorpha root nodule microbial communities from Los Angeles, California, United States - elongated nodules | ecosystem: Host-associated > Plants > Roots > Nodule | place: USA...
TATTTATTGGGTTGGTTCAGATTTGACAAGAAAAATTATACAAGTAGCTTAATTAAGTACGATATCATCGTTAATTAATATAATACACCTCTTTTTTTACCATTAGAGTAAAATGTGTATGGATTACATTAATTTGACTTATCATTGTAGGGACTGCTTATTATAAATATTAAAAAAACTTCCTTAAAAAAAGACCATTGAAGATATTATTAAACCAACAATCCTATTTAAATGAAAATCAATTTCCCGACTATTTAGACCATTGATAATTTATGATTTGATAACAGAATATAAGATGACCTGTCAAAAGAAGAAAATAGAATACAAGATGATTAGCTTAGTATAATCTTTATCCAAGCTAATGACTTTGAAATCAATTTGTTTAGAATTTACAATTTAGCACACATAATCACCTAATTGACATGGTTCAACAATCAGATGATGAAATCACTTTATTTTAGGGATAAAATTCACATTTTATTATACAAAAAAAGTGCATGTCAAGTAGGTCCCATGCAAAATTAATGCTAGATCATCATTAGCCCGACTTCATGTTAGTTAGAATTCATGCAAAATCACAGTGACTGACGACAGAAGAAAATTAGCCCGACTTCATGTAAGTTAGAATTCATGCAGCCTACCACAAACACCACATCATTTCAATTTGATATAACCAAAATACTTATTTTGTTTTATTTCTAATGCTGACTGAGTGAATAGCATTTACTGCAATGGAAGTAATGTGAGTGTTGGAGGCAGTGCCTCAGTCCTCAGAGGAATTTTTTAGTCCTCTCATAGCTGAACACTCAATTCACCAGTCATACTAAGTTACTAACTCCTTCAAATAAAATGTGTTTTTCTTTTCATTTTTCATAAAAAAATAAAAGTGCAAGGTAGAAAGGCATATATGTTAGCCATAATATGTGCTACAAAAGAATTTGAAGTTCATGGGAAAATTCCCATAACAACGACCATTTCTGCACGCAGCTAGTCCATGCAAGAGAAACACAGTAAGAAATAGCTTCTCAGTTCTCGTTAACGAAACAGTAAGCATCTAGACAATAGAGACATTAATAAGATGGTGAGAATGGACAATGGCTTTGTAACATAACGCAGCTAAGTACTTATATTGGATCCTCATTTTGAGAGTTGGAACTAGGAGAGAGCTCCAAGGTAACTGGACAATGATCACTTCCATAGAAACCTGCGGAGACAATAATAAGGTCATACTTCTGAAACATAAGCTAATGAAAAGTTAATGAAAATGATAATAACAATGGAGTGATATGCACAAGAAACCCATGCATATGAAAATGACAGCAAAGCTAATTTTTGGAATAGCCATTAAACAGGTTAGATACAATCCAACAACACCAATTACCACAAAGTTGCACTCTGGATTCAGTTTTTTAACTTAGATAAGCTAAAGGAGGAACCATATATATATATAACGAATATCAAATTTTGTTGAGTAAGCAACCAGTATCATCACAAGAAAAGAAACTTACCTTGTAACTCTATCCCTTTTCCATGCATTTCACATGCAACAATCTTTTCTTTAAGTTTTTCTGAAACTATGAAATAGTCTATTCTCATCCGTTTTCCGCGGTACCTTCAAAGAAAACACTCAAAAATCAAGAAGCCAAAACCTCAATTAAATTTTTCAATTACAGATTCTTACTCTTTTTTTTTTTTAATCTATTACTGGGTCTTACTTAAATCAGCAACTAAATCTAAAAGAATCCCATTCCTTATATTTGCAACTCACCAGGAAGAAGTGTGAAAGAAAAATGGTTTAGATAAAAAACCAAAAACATAATTTAAACTAGCGTTCAGACAGACACTCTGTGCCCATATGTCTGATCTTTTTATTGCGTTAATGCGTATAAATTACGAAAATTAGTTTTATGAAATTTTGATTAACATTATTCTGGTTTTGATTAAAATTATAGGCATGGATATTTTCCACTTTCATACTGTAACAAACTATATTTATCTTTTTCAATTGAGACCAAATATAATATAAATTTTTATCTTTTTGAATGACACCAAAAAAGTCAACCGAAAACCATGTATTCTCTTTATATATAGTTTAGATTCATCAAAGATTTTGTTTACATATATTACATTTGTAATAAAATATACATATAATATTCAATTGACCTTTGGGAACAGCAACAAGGTTCATTACTTTTGAATTTTACAATACTCCATAAACAAATGATCAACTTTTGTTTGTACTATGAACGAGGGAGATTGATTTTACTAAAAAAGAAAAATGAGGGAAACTGAAAGTTCCTATTATGGATTCATAGCGCCTTCTCAAATATTATTCATGTATATTGTATTGTTACATTTTGATATATCATGAGTAACAGTTAGTAGTAGTACACAATTTTGATCAATGTCTAATATGATCATATTTTGATTAAATCTTAAATGATGTTACTGCTCATTAATTATAACAAAATATATGTACTTCCTGCTATCGTGCATGCTATATACGATTTTCTCCCCGCGTGTTGCACAAGTTCACAATACTAGTTCCTTATATTTGCAACTCACCACACATTTTAACAGTCATTACAGAGGAAGCCTTCCTTTCTAGGCGTAAAAGGAAGAAGTGCAAAAAAAATGGTATAGACAAAAACCAAAAGCATGATTTGAATTCTTCAAAGTGCATTACCTCAACATATAGTTAACACTATTGTACAGTCAATACCTATGGTATAAAGATCAATAAAATAAATTTCTTACCTCCCTATTGGGTTTCCAGACCATGAGAAGCCCTGCTCCATGTCCTTATCCTTGTGCAGAAATCTGTAGGCATCTACCAGCTTCCCCCTAAAGCACACTCCGTGATATCAGTTATCTAGACTTAAAAATAAACGAATAAGTAATTCAAAGATAAAGGTAAAAGGAAATGATGGGTAAACCTTACAGTCAGAAAGGAAAAAAAAAAGATTCAATAATGGTGGAAGATAACTTTTTTATTAGTTCAGTTGTCTTTGTCTTCAGTTGCAATGTAATCTCAGAAAATACATACTTCATAAACTTTTCCATGACCTCAGAAGATTAATATCTAAAGAACAAATGTGAACCCACCAAGAAGAATCTCCTTCCAAAAAAGACACGCCCTGTCAAAACTGAGCCACATCTGATTTCCCCAAAGGTAACTGAATATCCCTTGTGTGATCCCCACCAACTTTTTAAGCAAAGCTCATGCCCTTACTACCATAACCACCTACCTAATTCTATAAGTACTGCATAATTAATTCTGTAACTTCAAGGGTCCTGTCAAAATGAAAGGTCCAAATTCTACTAGTCTTCCTATACTTTATGTAGACACCACTCTTTTTCTTTGAAAGATGCCATTAAACAATGTGCTACTTTCTACCTCTTCTTACCCATCATGCAAGTCCAATCCCCTATCTCTCTATCTAACTTAAACTTAGGATCATCATATTGGAAATCTCATGGTAGCCTTGGTGTCATAAATCATTATAAGAAAACAAAAAATTTAACACCCCTTTCAATGAAGCAAGGTCAACAAGAGTAACTTAACATCAAAAATTAAGACTAAAGAGCATCTTATTTCAACGGACACAACTGTTAGCAAACCATAGGTGGTTCAAACACAGATATCGGAAGAAAAAAAAGAGACTGTTTAAAATCACTTTTAAAATGAAATTTAATTAAAAATCAGATACTACAAATTGTACCAAATGCTATATATAAAACACACTTCCTAAACCTTAACATATTACAATACAGTAGACATTAATCTCTCCTGACAATCTATCTCTTCATCAAGTTAGATAAACTGCAGAGAAAAAAAAATTCCCGCTTTGTGGTTGTTATTGGATTCCTAACCAATCCAAGCATATGGTAGCAAGTTCAAGATATGAGGTTTGGCCATGTTATTGCTATAAGTAACATAAATCAATGAACCAAAAATAATAATGAATGACTCACTCTCTTAAGATGGTACCAAATCGTGCTCTTTCAGCCAAGGTAAATCCAGGTTGCCCATAATCCTGCATAAATCCATATCATTGGATATTTAATAACTATGTGGAAGGTATATTACACTACTTGATCTGAATTGTTAGAGATATTAATCCTTTCTTGGGCCTCTACCTAACAATTTAAGCTAATGGAATTGGTACTTGAAAAAGATATTGAAGTGTCCATAAACAAGTATTTAATGTTTCAATCCTTGCAGCCACCATTCACAAGCGCAGGTATGTTGAAGTCTCAAAGATAATAAAACTATTCTTGGCCTCTACCTAATAGCTTAAGCCGTTGTGAGATAAATAAAATGAATTTAAAAAAGATGAATCTACTTTAAAGGAATCTTCAAGAGTAAGTAAATTGACCAGACCTCTTTATTTGGAGGAACATAACCATTGAGTTTTGCTGTACTGAAAAACTCTGGTTGACTCACATCAATCTCTTCATGACTGCACAAGATGGATATATCAAAGTTAAAAGGATGAGATTATTCATCTCTAAGAGTTTTTAAAGTTCATGACAACTATAAATGCTTTCGAACTAGGTAAAAATAATTCTAAAAGCTAATAAGAAGCAATGCAGCCTCAATGACTTAGTTTCATATAATGCATATAGATGCATCAAATTGAAATAAAATATAAATCTTAGTGGTCCTCTCAAACTTTCGGATTTCAGTTTTCTTGATGGCACAGCTAGTAACAAACTAGATGCATCCAACAGTTGAACAAGCTCATATCTAGAACTTCATAGCTGGAATTTATTTAATGACAAAAGAATGGATAAATAAAAGTAAGATGCCAAACAAATAGGACGGAACCACCAAAACCAAAAGAAAAATAAAGATTAGCCACCTGACATTCAGATCCCCACACCATATTAAAGGCTTGTCTGAATTTTGGTTAACAAATTCCAGGATTCTTTTATCCCATTTTCTTCTCCTTTGAAATGAGTTTGGCTCCTCTTTCCACCCATTATTTGGTACATATGTATTCAATAGACGAAGTGTTTCAAATTCAACTAAGATTACTCGGCCATCTGGTTCATGCTTTGAAGCTAAAAACACAAACAAGAATGAGGATCCATCAGCAGTAAACCAAACAGTGAATATGATCAAATGCAAATATGTTAAAAAATTATTATTTCAGCAACAATATCTAAGCCGCATGCCTTTAGGACAAGTAAAATTAATTTAAAAAGTTAAACTGCAATTTTGAATAGATGTATAATAAATTTGTAATGGAAAAAAAGTTTCAACAACCAAAACATTATAAAATTATATTTAGGAAAATTCTGAATACTCTTCGAGGCAAATCTTTTCTACAATAAGATTGTGATTCTTTTAAAGTCACACATGAGTATGCTCAAACCGTCGAGGAGTATAAATTAAGATCAATAGTTTTCATATTCTCATCAGTAAAAAATATCATTAATATCTGACAGCTGAAAATATTTACATTTACCTAAATAAAACATCTAATGCCATAAATACAAAAACAAAAATCTGTGAAGTAGAATACCTATTTTATCAAGATTGAAAACAACACTTTTGGGCTTGAAACATTTTTTCACAAATAGTGCTGTCCCTGCATACTTTGATTCTGCAAGAGACCACCAGACATGATAGTTCCCAAACGGTGGATTTGAAAGTGCGCGCATCAATATCTGTATGTTTGGTTCTAAAATATTAGAGAGGAATATGATGATTTTATCAATTTAGCAATAATATTGTTTAGTTCACTTTTCGGTGTTGAAGTGATTTCAATGCATGTTAGATATGCCATAAAGTCATTCACAAACCTTCACCTAATAATAGCTAAGTTTTTTTTTTAAAAGAATTGGCCATTGACTTGGTATCAAGGTTCATAATTAGCAAATAATTAGAATACAAGATAACAAATAGAAAAAATAATAACAAAAATGGGCCTATGCAATGCACCTCCATATTTCAAGTCCAAAAAGCTCTTGTGAGAGGGGATGTGTGCAAGATACAACAAAACCAGTCATGCGTTATCACGTAATAGTTAAAAGATTTAATTGAGTTGGTCACTGATCATCCATACCATTACATAAAGACTGAGTGAAGTGATTGAAACACCAAAAACAGAACTTCGGGTGAAGCTCTTTATGAGAAAAAGACCAAAGACAGAAAGATATTCATAAAGTCTAATGTAAACTCAATTTCTAAGCTTTTATGTCATCAAACAAAATCATTGTAACCTTAGTTTCTCAGTGAAAGTTACCATCACATCTCTAACCTAAGCCGTAATTAGATAGATAGCAAAAATAAACGCTTAGCATATAATTGCTTATGTTAAGAAATTTCTATAACAAAAGATAAAACAAAGTTAAATTGTTTTTTTATAAGCTATAATCTACTTTAACCAACTATCATGGAAAACTTATGGATGTGGCATAAGTTATTTCCATAAGCTTTTCAAAAGTGCGTAAACCAATAGATAAGCTCAAATAGGTCAATTTAAACATGTCAAAGAGCTTGTTTGTATTGACTTATTTGAGCTTATCTACTAACATATGTTTTGCGCGACCGTTTGAGAGAACTTATGAAAACAGCTTATGACATTATTTATAAGCTGTTATCACTTATCAGGTCATTTGCACAAGTTCTCCAAGATAGCTTATACGAAAACAATTTAACTTTATTTTATCTTTTGCTACAGAAATAGCTTATACATAAGTGCTTATCATGATAAGCACATGTACTATAAGCGACAAATAAGTTGTTTATCCAAACAAGGCCTAAATAGGAGTAACCTCACGTATTCTAGTTCTAGGTTAAATATTCTTGATTAAGCATAATTAGTTATTTAACAATTTATGTACCATGAAACAAAACCATATCTATTTAATGGATTATACCTTTGCACTTAGTCAATTAAAATTAAGAAACAGTATAAGCATTGCAATGAAGATTATGAAAATGTGGTTTGTTTGTTACCCTTTTTTCTTCCCTGGAAGCGTTAGTATCATCTTTAACTTCAGCTTGATTTTTAGGAGCGGATTTGGAATTGGAAGAAGAAGAAGCAGCAGGCATACGAACTTCTTGAATGGCGATAACGTCGGGATCGAAGGTGGTGATGAAGTTGCTGAATTCAGACCAATTGTTCTTGACGCGAAGGAGTAAACTGTTGGCGTTCCATGTCATGAATTTCAATGGCTCCTTCTTCGTTTCTTCGTCGTTTTCGTCTTCTTTTTTTTCTTCTTCATTTTCGTTTTCTTTGGGTTTCTTTGAACATTTCTCTGAATCTTTCTCTATTACTTTGAAAAACCGTTTCATCGCTCTTCACAAACCTAACCAAAACGCTTTGTTTTGCTTCTTCTACACACTCACACTCACTCACACTGTGCTTTCTTTCTCAGTTCTCTCTCACACTCGAAATGTTTTATTTCTGGTTTCAAATTACTAAAACAAATTAATTAATTCAGATTCTTTAATTTTTTTTGCACAACCAATGGACTATAAGATAATTTTGTTTTTGTCAATAAAAAAAGAGGGTGTAAATTAATTTAAATATAGCGTTGCTCACTTCTATAAGGGTGAAAATAGGTCAGACCGACTTACATAATTTTATATTCTACTCACATATTTTGACAAGTTAGATTTTGACTTTGTAAAGTCTAATCGGACAAAGTTTACTCCCATCTATACACACTAGTCACCCCACTATTGTCACGGTTTTTAAAATAATATCTTTTTAGACCTGTACTATGAATCTCTTAAATTATTTTTAGGTTTTAGTTTAATTTATTAAGATTTGTGTTCCATTTAAATCTCATGAGTTACAAAGAAAAACACATTTAGTTTTTTCCGTTTTATTTTAGTCTCTTAAGTTAGGGTAAATGTTACACAATTCGATTTTTTTTTGACAATTTTTCATTTGAACATATCAAATACTTCATATGCGACGATACATATCGGTGATTAGACATCTTATACACCAAGTTTTTTTAGAAATCAAACAAAAAATTTACATAAATGTGTAAAATGTCTAATGTATGTAACTTAAAAAAAAAATTATAGACTAAAATAAAAATGTTTGAGTAATTTAGCCTAATATTTATTGAAAATAGTGTTTTAAATTATTAACTAATATTAGTATTTGATTGACTTCTAATATTTCCGAATTCTTCCCTCAAAACTTTTCAAAGGGTTACTTGCAAATTTTATGCTTCATTCCTTCTCTTCGTGTAAATAATGAGAGAAAAATAAAATTGAACATAAATGAAGCTTAACAAGAAATAAGCTTCTTTACACAACCGATATAAACATTGATCTTTTCATCATTGGCTTAAAAGAGTAAGCCTGAAAACAAATGAGGAATTGAGCACTGATAGAAATAGTGAAGGAGACTTGAATAATCATAGAAAATTCTCATCACTTCACATTTTGCTAGCTGACATATTGCTTCTCAAGAAGGCTACCACAAAATGCCAAATCAAATCTCTCCTCAGGAGGATCACCAATGAAGTCAAATACAGCATCGGCATTTAGGAAATCTTCATCCGCTGTATACCTGCATAATGCATTTGAGATTAAGAAAACGTCAAATGAAAAGTAACCACATGTGTCCACCAAACCATTTACATATAAGAATGAAATCAGATTGAAGGAGTTAGTATGAGATCCAGAATTCGATCCCAAAAACTAACATAACCACTAACTTACTATCGTCTCTGCCTATCGAGAAAAAAAAAACATAGAGCTGCTTTCCATTTAGTAAATAGAAATATACCCGCTCTTTGTTACTATACACTTCATCCCAGCTGCTTTAGCAGCTGCTAGACCTATTGCACTGTCCTCGACCACGACACATCTGTAAATAACAATATTTCACGTTCAAAAGTTGCACACTCCATACAATTCAAAAACAAATAACTTGTAACTGATAATAACTTGCTCTAAAATTTTGGTTCAAATAAAAGCCATAAAATTCTACAGTTGGTGGATAGGTTTGATACAACATTTGATTTTATGATGGATACATTTGGCATATAATCGTTTTGAACCATTCCCTTTTCCAATGTCTTGTGTAACTTAAAGTGTTTGAAATTGACTTTTCATGATTAGTACTCCATGTACTAGTTAGGCATGACTATTATAAGATACCTCGAAGGTTCAACACCGAGAGTGCTTGCAGCTAGTATATAGATGGCCTGTCACAAAGAGCATAACACAGTTAGCCACATAGATCATACCATACTGAACATTCAATCATATAGTAAAAAAGGCTCCATTGTTTAACTGTATTATGTAAAATGAGACTGCAAATAAACATAGATTGTGTCCTGAAAATCTAAAAAATTAGCATTGCAATGATGAAAATCTTACTGGATCAGGCTTTTTTCGGGGAACCACGTCTCCTGCAAATATCTGGATTTTTGCTGCTCGCTCAGGCCCCAGTAAACATGATACTATTGCAGAGACCTAAAATCAACTCATGACTTAGGTCCTGAGATGGAATACAAATAAATGCAGAACCGATATTGCAGTTATGAATAAATTACACAGCATTGTCAACAAACAAGTAACTAATAGGAATTGATTCAAAAAAATGAGCCACTTTTCCCTATAGTTGGAAAAAATCATTTAAGAAAATTGTGTTGGTGATTATGCATACCGCCTTCTCATTGGAAGTGCTGCAAACTGCAACATTGACTCCTTGAGTTAAAGCCTGATCGACGAGCCTGAATGTTTGATAGAAAGAAACAGATAATAAGATAAGGCAGAGTTCATGTCTGGATATAAAAGAAACAGCTCTTTTTAATTAATGTTGCAACTTGCAACACAAACATGAAAATTAGATCGAAAATCAAAACAACATGATATCGTAAACAATATTAGCCTATTAAGGGATATTTCCACATGTTATAAACCAACTACTTAGCAGGTAATTTACTTTTCTAGAGCTTCAACTTTTGAATGTTAACTAAAATTGGTAAATATCAACTTCCCCTAGCTGTTTCGAAACTATATTCAATAATGAAGAATAGAATTGAAAACTCAAGTGGAACCCAATAAATGAATTTATTTACATGCGTAACAAAAAACATCATAAATAATGAGTTTGGATATAAGATAAAGAACAGATAGATAGTAACCAACTTTGCAACACCTGGGCGAAGAGGCAACAATTTTTTCTCAACAAGTTCCATGAATAGTTCTGTCTTTCGCTTGTGAAGTGAAGCTATGAAATCTTTTCTTTCTTGTTCACCTGTTGGGGCATTCGCAGGCCAACCTGTCTTGTTAAAGTATGCTGTCATCCTACAAAAAACACATCAATTATAGCTTCAAGTTTAAAACAAAAAATTTGTTTAAGTACTTGAATTACTACTTACCTTTCTTTTCCACCTCCAATTTTGAGCAATTCGCCATACAATTCCACATCCCATGTAACGCCTAGTTCTTTCTGCACAACTCGACAACACATACAAGTGTTATAGTTAAAGCATCTCAGCTCATGTACTACTTTTGATTGCATACTAACAAACATTAATAATTGTTTCCAAGGCATAGCTCAGGTGGTTGAGGTGGGACGGACATGTTCTAGCTCTAGGATTCAAACCTGATTACTAACGTTAGATGTAAAAGTTAGTTGCACTAGTTAGTTGTTCTAATTGGCTATATAAGTCTTATTGTACACTCGATGTAATCAATGATTCTCTCATTATCAATATAGTTTCAATTTTACTTTTCTATACTTTTACCTTATCAATGACTTCTATTAAGAATACTAATAACCATACTAAGAAGTAATATTTACTTGTGAAAAACAGATTAAAAAGCAGGAGGCACCTCTTGGAAGGTATCATTGAAAGAAATGCGGTGGCCATCTTTTTCAGTGTCAACAAGGACTCCATCACAGTCAAAAAGAAGAGCTGAGGGAAGCGTGGAAGATGCTGAAGCCGAGGCTGAGCAACTCAACCTACGTCTTCTGCTTGTTGAAGTTGATATCTTAAGAGCTTTGACAGTGAAAGAGGATGGTGAAGTACTGTGTTTTTCATACTCCTTGTTGTGTTTAAGGAGGCTAATAAGTGTTGTTGTTTTTGGTTGATGAGTTCCATTCAACAATGAAGCAGAGGAAATGGAGATGATGCTATTTGCTGATGCCATGGCCATTGCCTTAGCTTTTCCTTGCATACCAAATCATCACACACATTTCAATTACTACTTATCTGCTTCCTATGGAGTGGGACCGTTAATTGTGGTTTTCAACTTCCAACACAAGTTCGTTTTGATTAGGTACTGTTGTCTTTCTTACTCTCCACGTGGCATTACTACATGCACCTCACATTTCCTTCCCACACACCCATTCCCTTTTCTACTTGATAAAAATATCAATAAATTATTAATTTTGTAAATGGTTATTAGTTTTCCTTAAATTAAATGACTAATAGTTATCAATGATATTATATATTAGAGTCATAAATTAATTTATAAATATTCATTGAAGTATAGTATGATATTTTAAAGATGTGTGATTTAAAAAATAAAGAAAATGTTACCAATTGCTCTCAGGGTATAGTTTGAAGAATCAAAAGAGGTAACTTTTCTATAGAAAATGATGTATTTATTACTTTGATAAGTGCAACTTCAACACTATGTCACGAGGCAATGAGCAGATATGTTCAATGGTGCACAGTTTTCCATTGACAAGGTGTGTCTGAGACTCAATCATGGAAGTCCTAAACAGACAGCATGATTAACACAAAAATATCAAGCATGCAGTCCCCTGGTTTGTTGTTTGTTTTTACTTTCTTTTAATTTTCATATAATTTCTTAGTTCAAAGAACTCGCAATCAACTAAACAGCATACTATATAATTACATAGCCTGAAATGAACTCAAAAAAGAAAAATAAAACTGTATACCCAATTGCTCATTTTCAAAGCACGTAAAGATACAACAAGCCCGTTCCCATTTGATTTCAAACTATATACTCAATTGCTAATTTTCAAAGATACAAGTCCATTCCTCTCTGATTTGATTATTCTAAATGAAGGAACGGCAGAAGAAAGGAACAACATACAATATCATTCTTTAAGAGTACATGAGGAAAGGTCTTTGCATATCTTCGACATTGTGGCAACCTTAATCAAGTTAGACTTGGCTGCATCCAGCATTGAATCTGATTGGAGTGCTTTCTCAAAACAATACTTGGCCTCTTCTAACAGACCCTCTGCAATAAAAACAAGACCCAGATTGTTGAATGCAGGAGCATATCCAGGCTGAAGTTCAAGTGACTTTGTAAACATAGCCTTTGACAGTTCATATTTTTTCTGCTGGCGATAGAGAATTCCCATATTGGATAGTATAGCATGTGCTTCTTGTTTTGTAGCCAAAGACAAAGCCCGTTTGTATACTTCTTCAGCTTGTGATTGTTCTTCTGATAATTGAAGCGAGACACCTATTCATACATTTTTAACCCATATGAAGTAAATAATCCTTTCACGGAAAAAGACATGGAAGTGGGAGTCAAAATGCCGGACTAAAGTTGGCACTTGACAATCAAAGGCATAGAATATCGTACTTAATGTGAATAAGGAGTTGATTTATTCTCCTTATTATATTTATTAATTTGTTCCTAGATATAAGGACATAAATCAGAAATTGATTTGTTTCCATTATATGTAATTAT
>Ga0315914_1009335_pt1 | contig 12666 bp, 6 predicted proteins | sample MpolenodulesMG_FD_203920 | JGI IMG/M metagenome (GOLD analysis project Ga0315914, IMG submission 203920) | Medicago polymorpha root nodule microbial communities from Los Angeles, California, United States - elongated nodules | ecosystem: Host-associated > Plants > Roots > Nodule | place: USA...
TTATTCTTATATATTTGTTACATGTGATATTTGTATTGAAAATTGAGTGTATTTTTGGAAAGAAAAATCCAACCCAAAAGTGTTGAAAGAGGTAGTTTTCTTTATATATAGTATAGATATATATTTTTTTGTTTTTTTCTTTATCATTTAAAAAGTGTAACAAACTAGATGAATATATTTATACTTACTTTTTCATCATTCCAATTATACCCTTAAACAACTTTTTCTATAATAAAATTGTTGTTGGTGTCATTAAAAAAAGAATTTAGATTATACTTTTTTTTGTTATATTGTATTATTGTTAGTGTCGTTGAAATAGATAATCATAGTTAGTTTGATTTTTTATAACTTGAAAACAATAAACATTTATATTTATTTTTTTTAGTTTTAATCAAAATCAAATTTTCATAAAAGAAAAACATTGTTGATAATTTTCAAAAGAGCGGAAAGACTGTTTTCGCCAATGAATATAAAGTTTTAAAAGTTTTAAATTTTAATATGTAGTCGTATAAAATCTATTGACCATGCACATTTGATGGTGAGATGAAATGAAACTATTGATAAGAGTGACCTCATCTTCCTCATCCAGTCTCAGTCTATCAGATACTTTCTAAAATATCCAAAACAACTTCACCGTCAATCCATCATTCTCTTTACAACAAATCCACAAATACAAATAAAAGATAGTAGTAGAATTCCACAACTAATATGACTATCACTAACTACACCCCCCTGTTCTTCCTCTGCTTCATAACCCCTCTTGTACTTAGCAATGTTGAAATACATTCAGGTACAAAAAGATAACAACATTTCACTCTTTTTTGAAGTATTTTCATATAATTCTGGCTTGAAACTTATGTTTATCATTGTGTTAGCAGGCCCTTCAACCAAGATTTTGCATTCTTTCAATGAAGACAGAAACGGCTCTATAACACTGTCAGTGAAAGCAGAACATGCACACTCTACTTCCACTAAATTTTCATGGCATGGTATTTAATATTTATGTACTTGTCAATTTATAATAATGTAATCCTTTTATATTCTAAACCTGAGATGATTTTTTATTTTTTTTGGTTTTTTAATATGTGTATGCATGTGGTTTTCATTAGGTTCTTGCACAAACAAAGACATAAGCATTTCACAAAGTAGAGAGACTCTAACTGGAATCCCTAAGTATGTAGTGCAAATTGTCAACACCTGTGTTTCTTCTGAGTGTGCTCCATATAATATCCACCTTCACTGTGGCTGGTTTTCTTCTGCAAGAATAATCAACCCTAAATTGTTCAAGAGACTATCTTTTGATGATTGTTTGGTGAATGAAGGAAAACCTTTAACCTCTAGTCAAATAATAAGATTCACTTATTCCAACTCCTTTTTGTATCCTCTTGCATTCAAGTCTGCCAAATTTTGCTGACTCCGAAAAATAGTCCCGAAAGATTTTCTTGCAAAAAACTAAAAAAGAATGAATTCACAACACAGGAGTACTTAATCTGCAAGAAACTTCAAGCAAAAAAGGCGTTCATTTCACTGTTCTTAGTTGGAAAATGTGGTTGCATGTTAGCATTCCGGAGTACACAAACTATGTAGCATCGACACTTCAGATTGAAGAAATGTCTAGTGTCTAATGTGTCAGCGTTGTATATGCTTTCTCTGTCAATGCTTCATAGCTCAGAACATGAGAACAAACTTTGAAGAATCAATCAAATTTGTAAACCATCAATAAGTTTAGGTCAATTATGGAAGTTCCATGTTTTTTAGGCTATGTGGTTGAGGCCACTAGTTCTCTTAAGATGAAATGATGCATGGAATGGCCAAGCCCAAGTGTTACATTTGTCTCATTTTATCAAAAGAGAATGGAAAAAAGGTGAAAAAAGAAAAAGAAAATCATCCTTTCTGAAGGCTGACATGGATTACTTTGAATAGGACATTAATTTTACATCTCTTACATTTTCTCTTTTTGTTCCTGTTACATTACCATCATCATAGATCTATAACTTTTCTGTCTTTTCTTTATGGCTTCATATCTCACTTTTCCACCCATGTTGATGATGTGAAAAATATTCTTTTTGCCGGTGAAAATACAGTACTGACAAATTTTTATTGCACTTCTTGGTTTAACATGTTCAGGTTTAGGGTTTCTACAGTATGACATTTATCAAACTACCCTAAGAAAAAAACAATTTTTTGGTATACCCAAGTATCCTCTACTCAAAATTGTAGAGACTAATCCCTTGAGTCGACTAAGACTATAATAAGCGGCCAAACTCTCATTCAAAAGTTATAACTTAAACCATGGTATCATGATGGAACCTTATAGGAAACTTGAATTGTTGGAGAAAAGAACATTCACATTCATGGAAGTGATAAATGAAAAGGCATCGTTCACGAAATATTAGCTCAACCTAAGCATATTGATCTCAAGGAGTACACATCCGTAATAGACATCAAATTTATCATGCGTAAAATAACATCCTAAGTCTTTGTTCCAAAAGATGAAATTTCTAATGTTTTTTTACTTGGCAAACTAATTGGATTATAATATCTTTCCTTAAAAATTACAATGCATTGTAAGAAGCAAAATGAAATACAAATCGCTACATAAATAAAAATGCTTCTCAACAACAAATAAACTATAGAAATTGCATGAACATTCATCCTTATCTTCTTTTTGAGTTAACAATTTGAGAAAAGAGTGACTAGAACTTGAGTCATCAAGCTCGATGCCTAAAATCTCTTCCTTATTGTCCAATGTGGCAGCATTATGTGAGACATAAGCATCATATACTTTACCTCCTGCTGCAGGTTTCCCTTCATCCTGCAACTGAAGTGCAAACTCAAGTTTCCATAACACATCACCCATTTGAAGGACGAACAAAGCCATTAATTATCACCTATACCCATCTTAACATGTCTCTACAAACTTCATCAAGCACTCTCATGATTAATTTTTCCTTTAAGACATGGATCAATTATATATCTTCAAGATTACCCTTCTTTAGGCTCAACAAAACCCAGTCTACTAAGCTAACTTGTGGCTTAAGCAAGCTAGGGTCAAAAAGTACCACAACAAAAGAGCAAACATTGTCGTCTAAAAAAGCACACATGATCTAAATAACCAAAACTACTTTTAACCATTATGCTAACACGAGTTTGGTTTAGTTTAAAACCACTTTCCGAAAATCTAACACCGGGAAGTGAGAAGCTTTCGCTTCCCAATTTTCAACAAACAGAATATTTGTTGTTTTCACATCGTGATGAATGATGATGGTGTATTTTGCACCAGTGTGAAGGTAGTGAAGTCCCTTTGCAGCACCAATGCAAATTTCCAACCTATGCTTCCATGGTAAAGGTGCTTTATTACTATTGTAAAGATGCTCCCGAAGAGTTCCATTAGCCATGTATATACTAAAATCATTTCGCCCCTTTCTTCACAAAATCCAACTAAGAAAATGGATTTGATCTCTTAATAGCAACTCTAGTCCCCTTTTGTATAACACCTTTATAAACTTTTCCAAAGTCACCAACACCTATGACTATGACCCTTGATTCATCAAAATTCTTCGTAGCATGCAAAATCTCTGCTAATTATGGAAAAATGCTTGCATAATAAATCTTCGGTTTTTTGGTTGGTAACTTACTTCTTTATGTTTTTAGGTGGGAGTAAGTTAGCAGCCCCCTATAAACCACTCCCAATAAGAAAGACTAATCAATTATCATGACAATAGTTGTCTATTCATTTTTTATTATATTTCAAATCTTCGACTAAAACTATACCAGGATTAGCATTGTCAACCGTGATTGATATCCTTCCAAAAGAAACCGTGATTGATACAAAAGATTGAAATTTTTGTTCGATAATTTGAAGTTCGGTTAAAAGGTAAATACTATTTATTTTAGTTAAAATTCAAACTCGTGTTCTCCCTAAACAATTCGTCTTTAACCGAAACTTATTAACCATTTAAAACCAACTATTTAATTACCTTTCTCTCAATCTCAATATATTTCTATCAACAACAAAAACTATTATCCCATTGGTATATCTAAGACTTGGGGTCTGTTCAATTACATATTTTAAAATATATAAGGACTAAGGAGTACAAAATAACCCTGAACCACTCTTGTCCCTTAGTACTTAGGAATCTCTATTAATAATCACATAAGCATCTTCACTACTATTAAATATTTAATTAACGTCACTAACTATAAACAAATAGACATAGCCAAAGAGGAAGAAGGCCACAAGCATGGCTAATCCGTTGAATCTCACTTCCAACTTCTTCTTCTTCATCTTCACATTGACCATCATCTATGTAGCCTATACCTTCCCTAAACTCGAACCAAACCAAACCAACCTCGTCTTCTACGTCCATGACCATTTCACCGGTGAAGACTCCACTGCAGCTACGGTAGCTGGTAAAACTGGACTTACCTCCAGCATCCTACACTTTGGCACCGTAGCTATAGTTGATGATCCAGTAACCGAGGGACCTACAATGGATTCAACACTCATTGGTAGAGCTCAAGGCGCGTACATAAATTCGCAGCTTGATGGTAATGCTTTGTACATGGTTTTCTCGGTGATATTCACCGCTGGTGAGTATAGAGGAAGCACCTTGGAGATTCAGGGATCTGATATATTCACAACGAAGGAACGAGAATTTGGAATTGTTTCTGGCACAGGTTATTTTCGGTTTGTTAAAGGGTATGGGATTATGGAAACAGAGTTCATGGATTTAGTTAATCTTAGAGCAACTCTTAAACTCAATGTAACCGTGAAACATTACTAGAATATGTTTTAACAAGAATTGTTAGCATAACATTGTATTAGGGTGGAAACAAGCGAATCAACAACAAACACCAAAGACAGAGGTATAAATAAAGTGCTCGAACGCAAAACAATGCTCACCTTTGCAGGTCTTTTGCTAAGATCAAATGTAATATCTATTCGTATAGGTTTAACATCAGATATGTGGCTCGCCTAACAATTGTTCTAAACTGTTCCATAAAGTATTTTTGTGAATTTTGAGTTTTAGAGTACTTCAAAAGTTATTTAAATTTTATTCTTATCCTCAGTAACATATTTGTTACGTCTATTTAGATTTGTTACTTCAAAAAGCAATACTATGTTTTGTGAGGATGAAAATATCCCGTTTAAATTGTTAGGAACTACAAGCAAAATTTGTTATATTTACATGACACAAAACTTATTTAACTCAATCTATAATTAGATTTAATGTTTTCTTTGTAGAGATTTTTTATTTTTTTGAAAGATTCCTTGCAGAGATGTATTCATTTAGAATTTGTCAACGTAGACCTGGTGAATATGTTATGGAAGATAAGGATAATAATTAACTTTTGAAATACTCTAAACATATTCACAATAACTATTAATTGCGGTTTCATTTTTCATCGCCATCTCCTTCCGGAACTGCTTCTCCATACTCTGTTTTCAAATGAGGGAGAGAGGAGAGTGGGACCATAGTCACATGGTTTGCAATTCACTATGGTACGTGGTACGGGTTCGGATACGTGGTTCATAACTTTTGAAGAATTCGGTACGTGACGGGTATACTTAGTCGGTACGCTATGGGTTCGTCGTATGTTTTAATAATAAAATTAGAATTTGTATATGAACATTAATAGTGAAAACATGTGGTTCTTTAAATATTGTGTTTTGTTTGAAAAGCAATACTATGTTTTGTGAATGTTCCACATCGGGCAGTTGCTACATATTGAAAGGAAAAAGTGGCTACAAATACATAAGCTTACCCAAGTTCTACCGTCTAAAACCAAAAGCCACGCGTCTTGAATGGTTAATTGGTGGGGACCAGGGATTTATTTCTTCCCAACCGTGGGGACCAGTGATTTATCACTTGAATACGGCTCTTTACCCAACACATTTTGCATGCGTTCAACTGAAATATTGAAAATATTTATGCTTGAGTTAACTTGAGCTGGTGTAAACTTAACATGATTTAAAATTATGTTTCTTTTAAATTACGTTTTTTTTTACATTTGCGAGACTTAAGTCACGCGTGAGTTAACTCACGCTGGTGTTACATCCCGCGTGAGTTAACTCACGCTAGTTCAAGAAAATATGGGCAGGCATCAATCTAATTTCTTATTGTTAATTGAAGGCACAGAGATGAATATGATAACACACCTGAATCCCCAATTTGGCTGTTTCATCCGCCGCATAAACCCATACAATTTATCTCCGAGAATAATATTTTCAAAGTGTAAATCAATTCCAAATACAAGAGAACAGAACTCTACCGAACAAAAGATAAGATAGAATATTGCTAGAGCTTGCTTTGAAGAGAATAAACTAACCACCTATTAATTGATGCCAAAGCTTTATCACCACCCAAACTAATAATAGTATTGACTGCAGCATAAGAGAATAAACTAACTCACGCTAGTTTACAAGAAATTACTAGAACTAGACATTGAAAGAAATTGAACTAGCGTGAGTCACGCCGTGTTAGTTAATTAACTCATAATTTTACACATATTTTGATCAATTTGGTTGGTTGGAAGCAAAACTTGCTGGGAGAAGAGCAGAATTCTTATCACTTTCCAATACTGTTTTTAATTAGTTCAAAGAGCCTTGCTATAGCATGCGAAAAAATCTCAAGAAAGGTTTCTGAAAATTAATTTGGGTTCTGTTTTTAATTAGCTGATAAGCTAACTTAAAAATCTAGAATTGTACCAAAAAAAAAAAAACACGGAAGCAACTGGATACATTCTATTCATATAAAATTCAATTATAAGGAACATAAATGCAACCATTGCTTTTGTCCAAAAAACAATGTAACAATTGCAAAATGAAACTAAATAAATCGTACGGGACACAACGAAGGTAACATGTGCGATGGAAACAAAACTGAAGGTGTAGTAATAAATAAATTATAAAGGATAAACATGAGTTTTAGTTAAATTGATAAGGATAAAAATGGAATAAAATATTATAAGTTATGAGCTACTTGGAATAACATCTGAAAAATAGTTTATAAGCTCGTGAAATAAGCTATAAACTCGTGGTGAAAAAATATTACCAAACAAAACTTTTTTGGTCAGACGAACTTATAAGATATCTGCTATAAAACTCACTTGGGTTGGCCTAGTGGTATTGCCTTGGAACCTGGGAGTGTGCTCCTCCTCAAGGTCTCAGGTTCGATTCTCTCTGATGCTAATTTAAGGGGGTTAATTTAGCTTCTTCAAAAAAAAAAAGATATATGTTATAAGCTATAAGCTAATTGAAGTGTCTTCCAAACAGACCTTTGGCCAATCAAAATTGTTGCTCTCCCGAATACATGGAAGACCAGCTGAATACACGTTCCAACTAAAACATGTTAGCTTCTCCTCAGGACAAATTCGGGACAAATTGTTCCCTATGAATAGTATTTTCCTTTTATTTTATTTTATTTTATTTAAATTCGTGTTTGGTGGTGTGGTTTGCAGTTCCCCCATTGATGAGTAAAACCGCAAGTGTATGGTTCTACCGAAGTAGTAAAAAGAGAGTATCGTTCCAATAGGGAGTTGTTCAATTCAATTAACTTTAGTTGATGATTAGAAAGAGTTTAAGTTGCAAAGTTAGAATTTTTAGACGGTTGAAAATAATAATAATAATAATAATAATAATAATAATAATAATAATAATAATAATAATAATAAAAGAGTCTTGGGATTATTGGTCTGTCATGGTGACAAACCCTTCTCAAATCAAACCTCAAACCTAAAACTTTATGTTAGACCTTCTTTCTAAAAACAAATTTCTATTTAGCCTATCACATCTCCTTTCGGTCTTAGTGAGTGTGTTTCTCTAGCAATCACGCCTATTTTCATGGTTGATTGCTATTGAAATCCTTGAAGCTCGAAACTTTATTGTCTCAAGGTTTGCTAGACTATTTTCATGTTTCGCAATCCTTGACTATATTCACTTGTTCCAATATTAAAACTTCATCTTTCGATCCATCGATAAATATTTGTTATTGATTATAAGAACGGTGAAATAGATTAGAAATTAGGGTTACATAAAATTAGGGTTTAAGGCTTGGTTTTGATTAGGATTACGTCATTAGACTTATCCAATAATCCCAAGACAAGAAGAGTCTACCCACTCATGTTCATTGTAGACATAGAGAAGAAGAAGAAGACCATAAATAAAATAACAAGAAAGTAAAAGAAATAACTTTTATTAAAGAAGACAATTGTCACTATTGAATTCTAAGAACAAAAGATGAATTGTTGTGATAGCTAGCTACTCTATTTATAGTTTACAATAACTTAAACCCTAAGAAAATATATCACTAGAATGTTCCACAAGAAACCACGAGCTTTTAGGTCAGAAGTAAACTGATAGGTAGCTTGTCTATGAAGCAAAAAGCAGCAAAAGGAATCTTGAAGGCTGGCACAGCCTTGTGGCTGGTGGCACGGGCCGTGCCAAGTCTTTGACTTGGGGAATGTCATATTTTTGTACTGAATCTTCGTATTTTCAACCCGAATCAGCTCCAAATCCATTTCTTTTGCTCCAAGACTCAATCTTTAGAATATTTGTTCATGAAATTAAGTAACTTGCAATTGAAGTAAAATAGTTCTAAAACGGAAATAATATTAAATAAAACGGAATCAAATATAAATAAAACAGACTCAAATATTATATTAAAAACACTAATTATTGACTCATCACCCATATCTGACGAATTCTTGGGTGAATTGCTGCGAACCGGTACTCAAAAGTACCGCGAACCGGTAAGTACAAACCAATTCGCGGTTCACCTCAAAACCCACGAATTATGTCACTACGAGTGGGACAAAACTGAGTGTGGAAATATGCAAATGTTTTCATTTTTTATCGTAATAAATCTAGACCAATGATTAAATTGAACCGTGCTTTTTGTCTGCTCCATTTAGAAATGGCGAAAAAATCCTCACCCACGGATATACGCGAACAAAATCCGCCAGACACTAGACATATGCCTTAATGGATTTCCACATATAAAATAAATTGATATTTCAACTATCCGTTATTGAATGGATACAAATGTAGGTTTGGTGGTATCTGCACTAGTGGATATTCGCACTCATTATTAAACTAAATAAATTACATTCCTTTCAACTTTAGTAAAGAAAAGAGATCATAATACTATATAAGAATAATGCTAGCAACACTCTCTTTTAAACACCCTATTTAATACCCACTCTCTTATTAGTTTAAATCATTGTGGGCCTACACTTTGAAAATTGAACACACATAAAGTGATGGGACATACATTGATTTCATCCAACAAAAGAGTGGGTGCTAGAGAGAGTGTTGAAAAGTGAGTGTTGTTAGCATTCCTCTACTATACAATATTATTACAGATGCTTCGATTCTCATCTAAAGCAAATCAACCTATAATATTACCCTTTATTTATGGTTTTTTTTAAATCAAGAAACTATTTTTGTTAAATCTAATTAGCTTTTTTTTATTTTGTTATAAATAATATATGAATATATGTTTTTGAAAGATGTTTGGATATTTTTATTGTAATGTATTTTTTAAGTATTTATAAAAAAAAAATGATATCCATAGATATCTATATATACCCGTGGATACTTCAAAATCCGCAAATTATCCGCTTAATGAATATCTATACGGATATGGAGAAAGCACGAATGTCATATTTATCTAATAGAATTGACACGAATATTATATTTTTCTTTTTTGAGTGGGGTGAGGATATTGAACAATAATTTTTTTCTTGAGGTCCATCACTTTGGGAGGCTCATCTCGGTTGAACTCTTTCTACTCTCCAAAAACGTCCCTGCTGTAATGGATGACAAAATTGGTTTCTTTCAAAAAAAAAAAACATGCTTTCTTAAGATTTAACGTGTTGTATTTTTAGGGTTGGATGATTTAAGTCCACAACTTTTGATTGAGCTGTATTGAAAGAGACCTCTGAGGTGCAAATGGCAAAAGCGTTGATATATGTCAATAGTCACGTGTGTAATTGATATCTAAGCAAATATGCCATAAAACGATTGTTGTATATTAATACGCATCTTCAAGTCATCTAAGCACAAGTAAAAGAGAGCATGGCCAATCCACTAAACCTCACTTCCAGCTCATTTTTCTTCATCTTTACATTGATCATCCTCTATGTGGCCTACACCTTTCAAAAACTCGAACCAAACCAAACCAACATCCTCTTCTACATTCACGACCACTTCACTGGTGAAAACACCTCTGCAGTCACCGTTGCTGGTATAAATGGACCCACCTTTAACATCCAACACTTCGGCACCGTGGCAATAATTGACGATCCAGTAACAGAGGGACCTGCTATGGACTCAACACTCCTTGGTAGTGCTCAGGGCGTGTACACAAATTCGCAGCTTGATGGCAAAGCAGTGTACATGGTTTTCTCAGTGATATTCACTTCTGGTAAGTACGTAGGAAGTACATTGGAGATGCAAGGATATAGTTTATATACAACAAAGGAACGAGAATTTGGAATTGTTTCTGGCACTGGTTATTTTCGGTTTGTTAAAGGGTATGCGGTTATGGAAACACAGTCCGTGGATTTAGCTACACTGCGAACCACTTTTAAACTCAATGTAACAATCAAACATTATTAGGAAAACTTCATGAGTGGCTCTTCTTCAACTGTATTATAGTGTTGCAGTTGTATTTCAATTCAAATTTGCAGATGTTATGAAACTTTTATAATGAATGAGTTATGATCGTTAGATTCACTACTTATGTAGTTAATTAATTAGTTACTCCTGATTTGAAGAAATTTAGAAATATCAACATATATATAGCTTCAAGAGTATGATTACATAAAAAATTTACTAAAAAAGAGTATGAGTTTCAACCACTGCATAATGGACTCTTTGGAGTTAGTTTTGATATATCACACACTCTAACGCAATCCACGTGATTAAGAATGGAGGCTTTATATCCTTCGATTCGGCGGCACAGCTGCACTCGTCGAGGATCTTGTAAAAGAGGAACCCACTAACTATTGATTCAACAGTCATCGGTAGAGCTCAAGATGCGTAAATAAATTCGCAACTTGACCGCAAAGCCTTGTACAATGAGATGACAGGAATTCTTATGTGGGCATAAGAATTAGGCATTCTCACAAAAAAGTATAACGCCAAAGCCTTATATGGATTAGTGTGTCACAAACATGCAATAAATAGTTAAACAAAAGGCAAACATCATCTATGTTAAATCCTTTCGAGGAAAACCTATTATCTTCTAATCATTTTTTCTCACCCAATTGTATTGGCAACGAAAGATGTTTTTTCAACCTTTGCCGACTGTCTAACCTTATTGGATTAGATTCAGTCCGTGGCCTAATATAGTTGGCAAATTAGACTGAAAGAAAGCATACCTCTTGTCTGAAGGACAATATCAAATCATCTGAATTCTCATGTTTTACCTTGACAGCAATGTCTTAAAAAAACATGAATATTAGCTGATGGTAGCCAAACACATTTAACAGGCCTACCAGAAATCCTAATGCTCCTTGGTTCAAAAATGTCAAATTTGACACATTAAAGGACCTCAGTATATTAAATGCATAGACGTAAATTTGCATGATCAACGTGTATGAAAAACTTACCTGCAATCATACACCCACAAAAAGGGACAAAGTAACCACAAGCTTCAAAGAGATCTTATCCTAATAAATTGCTTGTAGAATATCCTTTTATAATGCATGAATATGAAACCACAAATTTGAGGAAAAGAATATAATTATCCATACCACAGGGTATGGTATACGGTTCCACAACAACCTACAATCCGACAACGAAAAGATAAACGGGAAACAAGTATAAAATTCACAATAACCGCTGATATCTAGATATTTGGGCTCGCAAGCTTGGACTCCTTAAATTATCAAAATCCCAAAAGAAGCAAACAAAATTGAATTATGCTCTTTATCCAAACTGCTGTATCGCTCATTCCCAAAGTAAATGTCCAAAATACCTTTACGTGACTTAAATCACGCTAGTATATTTTTTACGTGAGTTAAGTCACGCAGCGTGACTTAACTCACGCACGTTATAGCTCAGCGTGAGTTAACTCGCGCTAGTTGGCCGGTGGTTATAGCTCAAGAACACACGTTTTTTGGACGGTGGTCAATGCATTTGAATGGTTTTTACACTTTTTTTTTAAGTTTTTTCACGTTTTTTGACCTCATTAAGTGCTATGTTACCTTAAACCACATATAAATACCCTCACAGACTTCCTCTTTTCTTCACATTATTTCCCCCCACTCTCTCCCCCTTTTTCTCTTCTTCTTTTTTGCTTCTATAGTCTCTAGGCTCTTTATACTCCTTTAGGTATATACCAGTGGCTTTTGGGGAAAGTAGTGGTCCGCCAGGTTAGGAAAAAGGGCATCACCCCTTGAGGTAAAATTAGGTTTGCTTCCTTTTACTCCCAAAATCTTTTTACCGTGGGTAAAAAGAATCATCATGGGGGTATAAAAGGAACCAAATTTAAATTTACCTCAAGAGATCTTGATGTCTTTTTCCCCAACAGGACGGATCACTATTTTCCCCAAGAGCTATTGCTATATACCGAAGAGGGTAAAAATAACTTTTTACCCCAAGAGGGTAAAAAGATATTAAGTAGATTAGTGAATTCAAATAAAATATATGTATTG
>Ga0315914_1009339_pt1 | contig 12664 bp, 6 predicted proteins | sample MpolenodulesMG_FD_203920 | JGI IMG/M metagenome (GOLD analysis project Ga0315914, IMG submission 203920) | Medicago polymorpha root nodule microbial communities from Los Angeles, California, United States - elongated nodules | ecosystem: Host-associated > Plants > Roots > Nodule | place: USA...
CTATGATTCGTCTCTCTTTCTACAAAGAACCTCAAGAGGAATTGTGATACTTCTTGTTTATGTGGACGACATTGTCATCACTGGCTCAGATCAAGAGGCTGTTACGACAATCAAACAATTGTTGCATGCAACCTTCCACATGAAAGATCTTGGACAACTCACTTATTTCTTGGGATTAGAAGTGCAATTCCAACATAAAGGCATCTTTGTCACTCAGCATAAATATACTCAGGATCTTATTCATATGGCTGGTCTCACCAATGCAACTCCAGTTAACACTCCCATGGAGGTTAATGTAAACCTACGACAGGATGAGGGTGAACTCCTGCAAGACCCAACTTTTTACCGAAAATTGGTTGGAAGTCTTATCTACCTAACCATCACAAGACCCAATATCTCTTTTGTTGTCCACACAGTCAGTAAATTCATGCAAAATCCGAGACACTTCCATCTTTCTGCAGTGCAACAAATCATTAGATACTTGCTAGCCACTTCTAAGCGAGGTCTTTTCTTTCCGACAGGTGCAACAATACAACTTCAAGCATACAGCGATGCTGATTGGGCTGGATGTCCAGACACAAGGAAGTCTACAACTGGATGGTGTATGTTTTTAGGAGATGCCCTTGTCTCCTGGAAATGCAAGAAACAAGAATCGGTCTCTAAATCTTCAACAGAAGCAGAATATCGCTCCATGTCTGCAGCATGCTCTGAGATTATCTGGTTGCGAGGTCTTCTTTCAGAACTTGGTTATTCGCAAACACAACCAACTCCGCTGCATGTTGATAATACAAGTGCCATACAGATTGCTGCAAATCCTGTATACCATGAGCGAACGAAGCACATAGAGGTTGATTGTCATTCAATCAGGGAAGCCTATGACCGCAAAATTATCACTCTGCCTCACGTGTCTACATCAGTTCAACTTGCTGACATACTCACAAAATCCATGACACGTCAGCGCCATAATTTCTTAATTAGCAAATTGATGCTTGTAGACTTACCAACATCAATTTGAGGGGGGATGTCAATAGAATTGAAAGCAGCAGAATTATTCATTAGTGCTGATTTGGTGCAGATTTGTTGGTCATTAAACCAGCAGATTTGCACAGACTTTATTGCAAGTCAAACCAGCATATTCTACATTATTGTACAGTTATAATTGTGTAATTATGTATTTAGTCAATGGCCTAGCTGTAGATAACAGTTACAGATTGTATCAACACTATATATATGAAAACATTCCAGCAAAAGGGATCATAGTTTTGACCCTATTTTCTCTGAGTTTAACAATATGTAAAATAATTAGTAACATATCATTAAATAAAATAAAGCAATTATACTTACTTGTTTATCGGTCCAAAGGTTGCATGCCACATGTTTACCGAAGTCCGGTAAAAGCGACAACTTATAAGGCCCCCCTGGAAAGCCCTTATCCTCCATACTAGGCTCCCCCTGAGCCTCAACCTGCTGCTGAGAAGGATGCTCATATTGAGGCTGATACGCTTGCTAATACTAAGGCTGATACGCCTCCTGATACTGCGGCTGATACCCCTCCTGATACTGAGGTTGATACTGATATTATGTCGGGTCCACCACCTAAGATGGACCTGTCTGTGACGTTGATCCCCCCGTAGCATCAACCCTACTAAGTCTTGTGCCCCCACCTCTCCCTCGACCAGCCATAGGAGGGCGTAGTAATTCCTTCTCGCTCCGTGAGCTACTAGTAGACAACTCCCTTCCTAACCTAATTCTGTCAAGCCTCTGAGACATATCTCTCTGAGAATATCTGCACAACATTTCAAAAAGCAAAAAATCAATGAGACATTTTTGTACGGACATACTGTCATTTCTAACAATACAACAACCATTTTAATCTGTAAACTACAACATTGCATTTAAACTAACTATAATCAACATTAACAAACAAATTTCTAACTAATTTCATCATTAACATTGTAAAAATCAAAAGGAAATTCATTGAGACATTTTATCAAACACCTAGAGTCCATATTTCAATCAACTTAAAATCGAACAATTTCAAAACCCTAAAACTGCCACATTGAACTCAAAACAACATCTAAACTACAATTCCTAACATAACTCATCACTAACAATCCTAAAAACTAACATGGAAGCCCAATTTCTAAAAACCTACAAATGTCAAATTTTTTTAAAAATCTAAAATTTCAACAAAAAAATAGCAATGAAGTAGGATAAGCAACACTTACTTGATAATATGGGAGAAATTGACTTTGAATGGTGCAAGAATGAGAAAAACGGACTTGGAGGGGAAAAAATCCTATTTGGAGAAGTTGGAAATATTGTGGGTTTGTGTACTGTGTTGCTGTTAAATGACTTAAGTCACGCAGAAGGTATAGGGTGCGTGAGTTAACTCACGCAGGGGTAAAATTGTCATTTCAGTTGGGAGCGAGCAATTTATGTTAGGTAAAGAGCAGATTTCCAAACTCAATGAGATTGTCATTTTCGAATAATGGAGTGGCCAAGTGGAGCACATCATGTTTTCGGTAAATCATATCATGAGAACTTATAGTCAAGTGTGTTTAATTTGGAGTAATTTCATTTTGGAGAAATTTCTGCAAAGTGTTTGAGTGACAAGTTATGTCTAGTATTGAATGTAGTCGTTCACATTGTAGGGAATTTTTATATACATTGTCAATGTAAATAAAAACTACACATGCATTCAATAATTATTCTCACATCAATTAATCTGGTATGAAAAAGTATGTTTTTAACTCATTAAATGATATGAAAACACGTCATTAGATGTATTAGTATAACTTTTATACACTGACGGTGTATATTAATTAAATTCTAGTCATAGTTAGTATTATTTGATAAATATATATCATGGCCAAAGAATGGCCTAAGTCTTTCATTCCTAAACAAAAGATTCAATAACCAAAGAATGGCCTAAGTATTTCATTCCTAAACAAAAGATTCAATAACCATAAATGGCCTAAGTCTTTCATTCTTAAACAAAAAATTCAAAAACTCTGTCATTTGAGCTCTTGTTCAATTGTTGGTGATTGTATTATTTCGGATGTCCATAATTAAGGAGATTCTACTAAATTTTGTATAGAGCTCTCTTAATAATATAATTTTTCAAGTTAATTTACCTTTTGCTTCTTAGAGCAACTCCAGTGGCACCTTTTGAAGTTATGTCCTACAAGTGTAATGCCAAAAGCTCAATGTTTTCATAAGTTCGTCAAAATCTCAACGTTTTCATAATTTCATCACCAGAAGTAAGTTACTTTGGATTAAAAAATAATAAAGAGTGGGACTCAAATTACTTTGGTCTATCACAAAAGTTGTCATAATATTAACTCAAATTACTGAGTTGTAGCATTGCACCATTGATATAAAAATGAGTGTGTTGATTTAAGATGATGTGGCTTTAATGAAAACCACAAAATAACTTTAGCCAGAGTTCATCATTGGAGGTACTTTCAGTGTATCATTGTTTTGTGAAGTCGAAACTTTTCAAGTAGGTTAGTTGCTCGCAATGAAGATTGGATTATCAGGTCTTTTGACATCTAAAATTGATCATCAAATATGGGAGTTAAGATACAATCGAAGTCTGTTCCGAAACCAATAAACCCAATTGGGAATGACTTCTCATATTGTAGACACATAAGTGGGAGTGACTTCTCATATTGTAGATTGACTCGTTCGGATTTTGAAATCATCTAACAAGTTAAACTTGAAATGAGTCACTAGTCTCGCAACTTTACCGGAACAAAATTCAAAAATGAATTATTTTGAATAGATTGAAAATAGAAAAGTTTAAGTATTTCTATCTATATTAGAAAATTTATTGAGAGCACTACTTTGGAGACAAGGTATAAGAAAAATTACAATTTTCATTGGCTTATTAGAGAAATACTTAAAACAGCTTATTTAAACAACTTATGACAATTTTCATGAGCTTTTTTAAACTTAATTTCAAAATCTCTCCAATATAGCTTATAAAAACTTATAACATACAATAACAACACAGCTTATGCAAGCTTATACATAAGCAATAAGCGCTTGTCCCATAGCTGCATATGTGTTGTTTATCCAAACAGTCCCTAAGTAGTAAATTAATCACTTGTCCATAAACTATTCTGATAATATTTTGGAATAGGTTAAACAATGACAAGCATTTATGCTATAAAGATATTAAAAAGTGCATCTGAATATAATAAACTTCAATTATCTCCTTCCAAAAACTCACTAATAAAAAGCACATAAATAATTTCAACAACCCTATTAAACATCTTGGCAACTTATAAAACCATGTAACTCAGCACCAGGTCATGGAAACAACAAAATTTTGTAACAGAAAATAACAAACATAAATCATAGCAAACATGTCTAAACGCAATTTAAACTTTCTTTCCCTGATAATTTCTCTTCTGCAAACAAAAACAGAAACACTTCAACGCTTCTTAGAAACACCAACAGTCTTTCCTCTGCGACCAGTAGTCTTGGTATGCTGTCCACGAACACGAAGACCCCAGTAGTGTCTCAAACCTCGGTGATTCCTGCATAATTCAAATTGACGTATTAACATCTATAATATATTGACAATAAAATACAATGACAGGAACATATTCTCAAAATAGTATATACGAAAAAATAAATAAAAATAAGGCAGACGCAGTCATGCAATCTCGACAGAAGATTTCCAAAACTATCTACCAACAAAATTGAATAATGGTTGTGTAAGATTTAAAGAGACACTAATTTGAACATGGTTATAGTTGTTAAAAAAACCGGTGGCGTTTAAGGTACTCTCTTTGTGTATGGTACAAAAAAGTTTTTTTACCCACAATAGCAGGTTGTCCTGTAATGTTAAAAATACTAAATACATCCAACAAGTTATTTATTATATCATTCATGAGTGACCCCAAACACATAATAATATTATGTTATTACACACTTGATTATCCTCTTTTATTTTATTAATTTAACAACAATTTACAGCTCTATTCTTCATCTTTTCTATATTGTTCATCCCAACAATACCAAAAGAGCTTCAATTCAATCCAGAAAAGAAAAGAAAAAACCATCGACTTTCTTAAGTTCTTTTCGTTGGCTCTCACAACATTACCAACTAGTTCAAGTACATATATTTTTCATTTCATATAAAAAACAAATTAGCATAAATCAAATAGATCGGAGCTCCGGCACCCAAACGCTGAACACCGACATTAACGGGTTTAAAGCTACCTTCTTCTAACCGCACCACCAAATCTTCATTTTGTTTTACCTTTCTTCTCTCTTCCCCCAAACAGTAGCAAACCCTCCCCAAATTGGACAAAAATAGGATATCCTTTGTCCAAAGCTAGTTAGTCTTGAATAAATATTCAGATCCGGAAGAAACTGAATTTAATTTTGGATATTTTGATGAAATTGGTTTGAGTATTTTTTTTTATGGTGGGATCCTGGACTTTTTTGATGAAATTTTTATGAAATGGGATGCTGATTGCTGATGAAAGAGATACTCAAGAAATTTGGATTATTAATATCCAGATCCTGTTAATAACGGTGTTCATCATCTCCCAAAGAAAAAGCAACGGTGTTTATCGCGTTAAAAAAAATAAGATTATTGAAAAAATGTAAAACAAATAAATTCCATCGTAAAAAAAAATCAGTCCCATACTTTTAGACAAAAGAAAAAATTAGACACATTTTACTAATATATTTTTTAGAGCGACATTTTATTAACATTTTTTTTTTGACAATCAGTAACATATATTTTTAATTAGCATAATTTTTAATTAACATAAATACAATTGCATCATTATTAAAGACTCTTTCTGAAAATATCAAAACTATAACATCAAACCCATTACTCAAGTTGCCCTTCTTCAATCTTGACCATTGAACATTTAAATAATAAATCAATGGTATAAAGCTCATTTTTGTATCATACACAAAAATATTAACTTTGGTATGCTAATGTATCGCACAAGATGGGATTAATTACATGGCTCAAAATAACACAACTTACTCCACACTCCACAGGGCTGAATTCACAGCATGGGTAATATCTCTAGCAAAATCTTTGACCTCTAAATCTTTTTAATAGTTTTGCCAACATTTGACGATTCGACTACCCTTTCAACTGATCTATAGGTCTTCTACACACATGACCAAACCACTTAAGTCAAGATTTTATCATGCATAATCCTAACATGGCTAATATTCCCATTCATCCAGCACAACATTCTCATCACTGGAACATTGAGTTTATTCTTGTGTACATGTCCCATACAATAGAATTGAGAAGAAAACATAAAATCTGTTTCTTGTTTTTTTGGATTGTCTAGTCTTATATCGTCTTTTACTATTCATTTGATTTTACATTTTCTCATCTTTAAAAGAAACATCAGAATTTTAATTGATCAATAAAACCTGTCTTAGACTCTCAAGGGATCAAGTCCATCCGCCCAAGTAGAAAACTCGAAAACCAAAAATGTAACAGTGAAAAAGAACAAAAACAAAAATATCCAGCATAGAAAGGCCCAACAACATTATTAGCATGCAGGTAAAAAACAGACATAAGTGGAAGATAGCATATATAACTATGTAGCACTGACACGAATACAACAATGACAAATGTGTTAACATCCAATCACTATTGGAAAAACCAACTACAGATGTGGTAACAGACCATTATTACGTGTGATCAAAATAGTGGAAACAGAAAAATGTTGGTTGACTAAAGGCAAAACAAAACTACAGATGTGGTAACAGATCAACATCCATTTTCTCAAATAACTACTTGTCCACGTGTAATCAAAACATAAACTATCTGTCTAAAGAAACAGAAAAATGATTGATTGAGGAAAGAAAGTCATTGTCCTTAACAATCAAACAATCTTGTTTCAATATCTATATAAAAAAAACAACCTATGTCGGACAGACACGTTTAATTAGTATGGTTCATGAGAAGTACTATTCATTGTGATGATTATATCCACCAGTTAGGCAAACAATTCATTCGTTATTATAATATGAAAAGGGCATAAACAACCAGTAGCATCAAGAAAAGCTTTCCAAATACATAAACAAATAACAAAAGCTCTTTCCCATTAGGTGAGAAGGCAAGTAAACAAACACAATGAAAATCAGAATAGAAAACTGATTGTATCAATGAAAATCAAAATGAATGCAATGCATTACCAACAAGTACCACCAAACTACTGAACAAACACGAGAAACATGCAAAATTCTTGAATGCAATGCATTACTAACAAGTACCACCAAACTACTGAACAAACACAAGAAACATGCATAATTCTAAAACAGTTTCAAAACATAGAATGACAATTAGTTCTTTCTAAAAAGAACATTTGATCAAAGTTTTGTATTTAAGTATATTAATCACCTGATCTTCTTCAAGCGCTCCAAATCATCCCTCAACTTCATGTCCAGTTGATTTGACACAACCTGAGAAAACTTTCCATCCTTGTAATCCTTCTTTCTGTTCAAAAACCAATCAGGGACCTTGAATTGCCTAGGGTTGGCAACCACAGTCATAATGTTCTCCAACTCAGCGGCAGTCAATTCACCAGCTCTGAAAATCAAAACAGAAAAACCAATAAATCACTTAACTAAATAAACTTAAAAATTGTTAAAACACATTTCAGTATCAATCATGATACTTGTTAAAACCCATTTCAGCATAAATCTTGATATTTGTTAAAACCCATTTCAGCATAAATCATGAAATCCTATTTAAACAACATAAAAAACAATGCAGTATAACCTAAGTATAACCATCAGTTAGGCTAAGTTTGGATAAACAGCTTATTTGCAGCTTATAGCACAAGCACTGATGATAAGCGCTTAGGTATAAGCTTGCTTATATAAGCTATTTTTACAACAAAAGATAAAATAAAAGTAAATTGTTTTCATATATGATATGAGATGTTTTCAAAAGCTATCTTGGAAAACTTATAAAAATAATTAGTTGGAAGTTTACAAAGAATGTCATAAGCTGATTTCATAAATTCTCCCAAAAAGCCTCTCAAAACTTATACTAGTAGATAAGCTCAAATGAACCAATCCAAATATGCCCTAAACCTAATTGAACAACACCCCATTGCAGTATAAACCTAATTTAAACATATAATTATTATAAGACATAAAAACTACCACTAAACAACTTGAAAATTTTAAAAACCCATTACAGTAAAAATACGAATACTAAAATATAAAAAATAAAAATCATACATAACATAACAAAAATTAAGCTCTACAAATTTAGAACTCGTTACAGTATAAAAATTCTACATAGTAAAAAATAGAAATAGCTAACAAAATCAAAAATTAAACTCTACAAAGTTTAAACTCGTTACAGTATAAATCATAAAATTAAAAATACCCATTTCATCAAAAATCGAAATTATAAACAACAATAATAAAAAAATCATAGCTAAAAATACGAAGAATTGATGAAACAATACCTCTTGTTCATGTCAACATCAGCTTTCTTGCAACAAATGTTAGCGAATCTTCTTCCAATACCTTTGATTGAAGTCATAGCAAACTGTATCTTCTGCTTTCCATCAACGTTCGTGTTCAACACACGCAGAATGTGTTGAAACTCTTCATTTGCTACCAAAGACTGCAAAATTCATCACAAAAATTCAAAAAAAATAAAAAAAAATGTATTCGATCGATTAGAAATGGAGCATAGAGATTATGATTATGAGATTGTTGAAGAAAATGGTGATGTACCATGGTTGGTGATTTTGCGGGGAGATGGGAGAGGGAGGCGGCGAAGATCTGAACCTAGCTTGTCTGATGTTTGTGTTGAAGAAGGGGAGTTAGTCTACTTATTATTAGGGTTTTCGGGTGAGTGAAGGAAATGACTAATGCACCCCTGAAGTTGTTACGTGGAGACTACTGTTTTTTTTTTCTTTCTTCTTTTTTTCTTCTGAAAAATACGTGGAGACTACTGTTGATGATTTTGTTTTTGGTAAAATAAATTTTTAATGTTTGTAATAATAAATCAAATTTCATTTTTAGTACGTTTTTAATCTCTATATAAAATTTGGCATTCTGTCCGGTGAGCATAGCTCAGTTGGTAGGACAATGTATTATTATATGCAGAGGTCGGGGTTCGAACCCCGGACACCCTACTTATTCACCTTATAAGGTGAATTCTAGCCACTAGGCTACCTGACAAAAAAATAAAATAAATAGATAAATAGATTTGGCATTCTCCTACAAAAGTATTGCTAAGAATTAGAGGTGTTTGCGGTGCGGTTTGGTTTGGTTTTGAGGTTAAAAGTCATCCAAACCGCAAGATAAAAAAACATGCGGTTTGGTTCGGTTGGCTTTTAAAATAAAATCTGAACCGAACCAATGCGGTTTGAGTTGGATCGGTTGATGCGGTTTTTTTTGAGACAATACAATTTTTTGTTTTCAACATTAAAATCGAGTTAAAAAGATAAAACACAACATATTTTCAGCAATGTTTTCGACAATGTTTTTAATTTCATTTCACATTACAATTTCACATAGATTTAGGTTTTTTCTTTGTGATTTCATCATCTAAGTGTCGTGGTTTGTTGTTCGTCGTCTTGTGCGGCGTTGTTTGATTTCCCGTCTTCTTGTAGTGTTCATTTGATTCATATTGAAGATCAATTATTCAATCAAAGATTTGAGCGTCAACGTTGCAGATCCAGAGGCCATGGATATTCCGGTCACTTTAATTTTATCATATATTTTTGTAGGCATTATGTCGTTGTATGCTATTAACTTGGATGCTGTGAGTTTGTACGCAGATTCATCCTTTACGTTTTTAGCGGTGTTGAATGATGTAATCTCTCGATTTGAATGAATGAATATCATTTTGTTTTTGTCAAAAAAATAAGAGGAAAAAAAATACATCATTATATAAAAAAAATTATTGAGTTTTATGAGTATTGATCTAGGTGACATAGATTTAATTAAAGTTTTCTTATGTTGCGGTTTGGTTTGGTTTGGTTTGTAAAATGAAAACCGCAAACCAAACCAAACCATGCAGTTGCGTAAAAAAGTGATCCGAATACATCCAAACCAAATGCGGTTTTTTGCGGTTTCGGTTTGGATTGGTTCGATTTGCGTTTTTTATTGGATAGGTTCGGTTTTAAATACCCCAACTAGCAATACCATTTTTTTTTTTTACAAAAGCAATACTATGTTTTTAAGACTCACTTTTTTATTGGCTTAAATCATGATGGATTTGACACTTTAAACATGAGTTCCATTTAAAGTGGTGGATCATACAATGGTTTAACCCGATAAAAGAAGGAGTGTTGCAAAAAGAGTGTCTCTATCATTCCTCACTCTTAGAACCCAACATGTATAAAAGTAGGGATGGCAATTGGACCCAAGCCCAATGGACACCCGCAAAAAATACCCATGATGGGCGGGTAAGTACCCGTATTGTTGGGTATGATCCTGGGCACGGGTAATTGCCCGCAAATTTGAACGGGTATGGGTGCGAGTACGAGCACTCTAGTGCCCACCCCGCCCCATGCCCGCACATTATATAGACTATACCAATAATTTTATTTATATTATATTTAGTTAATTAATACTAAGTCTTTGATATTTATTGTAATATGCACATGTTGTTTTATATTTTAGATGCTTTTTATATGGCAAAATAACATGATGCGTAATATTTTATATGTTAATTTAGCAGATTTCATATCATATTTTAATTATGTTGTGATATTTTTTGTTATATATTTTTTTTTCTTGTGAAATTGCGGGTAATGGGTGCGGGTACTGTAACAGCCCGATTTCCGCTAGATTTATCTTATTATTTATTTACGTGTGTTTCTATGTGCTTATATGTGATTAATTGCCTGTGTGTATTTTGGGTTAGGATTAGTGGATTTCGGTGTAGAAGGGTATTTTGGTCATTTTGTGAGCAAAGGTAAACTAGTAATTTCATGGTGAGGATTATTTTTAGTGTTTCAAGTGAGAACCATTATTTTTACTAAGTTACTATTCGGTAGTGGTAATTTGTTTTGAGCCGGTAATTATTCGATAACATTTAACCGTTAGTGGATAGAAACTTTGGGAGTTAGTTTATAAGTGTTGTGAGCCCATTAGAACATTAAGGAGGTTAAGTTCAATTGTGTATAGACTATATAAGTATTAGTCATTAAAGAAAATAAGGTTACACAATCATTTTCATAAGTTTGGAAGAGGTAGAGAGAGAAAGGGGCAAGAGGAAGAGAAGAGGGTTGTGGAGAAAGGCTTGAAGAACCAAAGCGAGCTAGGGATTCTAGGAGCTTGATTGAAGCTTTTGCTAGGATTATTGCTTATTGAGGTAAGGGGGTTAGATTTCAATCATAATCTCTTAGTTTAATTTCTTCTCTAATTCTATGCATAAGTGCTTAATTGTGAAAAGTGGTTATTGTGATTCTAATTGGTGAAATTCGTGCTTTTGTTTGGATACAATGTTTGGGTATATGAATTTGAAGATAATCAAGTTGTTAATGTTGAATTTTACATGCTTATGATGTATATACATGTATACTTGTGTTTTATCCAAAATTGATGAAGAATGAATTGTTGTTGATGGATTGTTGATGAATTCATGTTTCATTGATGTTGTTGTTGTTATGAGGTGCAGTTGTTGATGATTTATACCTTGGGTGTTCATAATTACGGATTTGTCGTATGAATTGAGGTATTGTTGAGGGTTTTGTAAAAATGGGTTGAATTGATGAATTGTGTTGAAATGATATTTGATTTCATGTTTAATATGTTTTTGAAAGCCCTTTTGAGCTCATGAACCTGTAAACAACCTTTGGAAACGAATTTGGGTATGGGGAGATCAAAATTGGGAATTTTTGGTGAAAAGGGGTTGGAACCCGAAAGTTTCCTGCAGAACTGATGACTGTTCGCTTAAGCGAACAGTAAGCGAGCTGTAAGCGAACGGCCACTGAGAGTTTCTGGAACTTGGTCACTTAAGCGAACGAAAAGCGAACGGTAAGCGAACAGCTACTGTAAGCTTCTGGAACTTGGTCGCTTAAGCGAACAGGTGGTCGCTTAAGCGAACGAGCCCAGTTTCAGCATCTTTTGATTTTCGTTCTGGGCCTTCGGCGACCAATCTGAGCTTTGTAAAACACTTCTTTCAACTTGTTTAATTACTTTTTATGCTCTTAAACCTACTGGAACATCTCATAGATGAGATTTGACTTGATCTTGTGATTTTGAACTTAACTTTTGAAAATTGTCCAAGAACGTCGATTTTTCCGAAACTTGTTTTTCCCAAGGAAATGGAGTAGGGTTAAGGTTGTATACTGATTATATGATTTCTAAAAATGGTTTCGATTGGTTTCATTGAGTTGTAACTTGTTTTGCTTTGAAAATGGAATTCTTTTGGAAAAATGATAAAGAGAGACGAACTTGTGATTTTGATGATTTTGTCAAAGTTGGCCGATGAAACACGCATGTATACTCTACTGCACTCATATGTGATCTAAGTGTATACATAGTTGAGGCATTGGACCTTGTTTAGTTGGTTTTGATTTATTTGTTTCAATTATTTTAAAGTTGTAAAATGAGAGACGAACCTTGTCGAAAATGGTCTTTAAGGCCGAGTACCTTGCAAATCTTTCGTGAATAGCTTCATATGATT
>Ga0315914_1009341_pt1 | contig 12663 bp, 7 predicted proteins | sample MpolenodulesMG_FD_203920 | JGI IMG/M metagenome (GOLD analysis project Ga0315914, IMG submission 203920) | Medicago polymorpha root nodule microbial communities from Los Angeles, California, United States - elongated nodules | ecosystem: Host-associated > Plants > Roots > Nodule | place: USA...
TGTTTGTGATCATGTCATATAGATGAGGTTTCTTTGGATTCGTGGGAAGATGGAATAAGAGTGACTTGGTTCAATTTTAAGAAGTACCACAGATGCGATGTTGTCGAGCAAAATGAACTTCGGTGACAATGGTTTTGCCAAACACTAGCTGTCGTCATATACACCGAGGGTGCAAAATACCATTGCCAATGTCTCAATCTCTCTATCTGATAGCCACACCTTTCCTTCTTTTGGAGTTTCTTTTGCGATGAGCTTGGGTTTCTTCTCTTCTTTAAAAAGCTGGAGTTCTATGGATCCACTGTGTATGTTCATATTTCTTTCAGAGGTGTTTAATTTTCCTTAAGTGTTCCTCCATTAGAATTGAAGAGGCAAATTGACAGTATTTAATAAGTGGCCTACAAATTGTCAAATATAAAGTGGTGTTTATTTGTACCCAAAAACAAATCCACATGACCAATATTAGAAGTCTAAATTCAAAGAAAGTTATTCCTCTATTAATTGTGCTTTAATCCAAGTGCACTTAAAATATTTTGCCAATTAAGAAAGGAATGAACGTTTATGCTTTAATAGATCTTTTTGAGTCTTTGACATGAATCAACTTATTAGCATATTGTTTATCAAGCTTACCATGGGTGTAAGTATTATCTAATAACATCTGGACTAGAAGCAATGTGTCTGCAATTATCTGTTAATCTGCCAACATCATATTTGATAGATATCATTACTTCAATTGTGAGATCTTATAATCAACATAAGATTTTTGCTTGCATTGATGTGGTAACTTAAAAATGTATTTGTTTATACACTAAAAAATATGATTAATGTGGAAAACGTACCGGTTGCCAGCTGCAGGATTGTTTAGATTTGACTGTTGGTATGCTCTTCTGTTTGTGTTAGTAAGGGAGCAATTACCTGGGAAATTTGTTTGGTTATAATGATGAAAAACGCAAATATACTGTACTTTTCTTTAGGGGAATTTAATTTACTTGAATAATGTTTTTGGGAAAACTTATATTATAAGAAGAATTTTTATTTTTTTTTGCAAGTAATTTGTGAGGAAGTTTTTGATAATTTGTAATCTAAAAAAGTATCGCTTATGTCATTACCAGACTTCAGCTTCTTTTGGCGTTGCATTTTAATTAAATTGACATTGCTATATTTTGACCATGCATTATTATTAAATATATGTCGAGTAGATTATCAACAAATATGTTTTCAAGTATTAGTAACTTGGGTCTTCTTTTTAAGAACACTATCGTTTATATGAATTTGTAACATTACACTATTTGCAAATATATTTCAGCTAAACAGACCCGTGCGACGCACGGGTCATCTATCTAGTATTATTTATAATGAATCACTTAGGTTTATTATATGAAGAAAAAAAAAAGGGAAATAATTTGGTGTGGCGCCATGCCTTATGGTGGGTCCACCCATGTCACAACCCCAAATCAAAAATATTTGAGCAAAATCACATGAAATAAAAACAATTAAAAGAAAAAATAATTTAGTCTCATCAATTAACATCATTTAATTTTGGATTAATAGACTTTTACTCCCTGCTATATGAGAGTCTTTTGGTTTATACCCACTAGAAAAAAAAAATTTGGAGATTCTCCCTTCCATTAGAAGATTTTTTGGTTTTAAACTCTAATGACATATGACTGGACTAATACAATGATGTAACATGTTGATTATATAATTAATTTTCTTTTTTAATAATTTTAAGTACATGTGGCATTTTAACTCTTTTTAAAAAAAATAATTAATTAGAATAATATGTCATTAATTTTTTTTAAAAAATAAAAATTATTAAAATAATATCTTCATCCTTTTTTTTTGACAAAAAATAATATCTTCATCTTCACAACATAAATCTTCATCAAGGATATTCTAGATCTTCATCATCCCAACTTTAATCTTCATCCAAACTCATTCAATAAACATCATCAACAAATCCAAACATTCAAACCTTCATGGCATAATCCAAAAAATTCATGAAAAAATCCAACAATAACACATTTCTTTAACAAATAATCTTCTAATCAACAACAACACAATTATTTAACAAACTCATTCATCTTCCAAACACATCTTCTTAAAAAATAAAAAATAAAATCTGAAAACGCAATAACAACACAGGAACAACATCGGTTCATCATCTTCCCCTTCAATTGAAACCTATTTATCTTTAGATTGTTCATACTCCAAAAATAACAGCCCCAGCACCAACAACACTTCCAGCACATCACAACCAACAAAAATAATCGAAACATGTACAAAAAAATTGAAACCTGCAAAAATTGAAACCAGTACAAATCGAAACCTGTAAAAACAATTGAAAATTCAACCAACACACAAATCCAAAACATATTCATGAAATTGGATTTAATCTCAATTCTTTTTCTTTCTCTTCTCCAGAGAACTCATCCTCTTCTCGCTTCTTCCCTCACTGTTATTCCTTTCTTCTCCAGATCATCATCTTCTTTCACTTGCAACCAAAAACATCTCTCAAACCCCTCAATTCACTTATCCCCCAAATTCGAAACTCATTTCAGATCAACAAAAACATAAGAACAACATTCTCTGAACACACCAAATCCAAAAACTAAATTTGGATAACCCCAGATCCAAATTTATTTTCAGAAAATTTGCAAAACAAGGGTTCCAATTTGCAACCCAGAAATTCATCTAAAGAAGAACGGGTCTAGAACGGAAGAGGAAGATTGAGCAGAAATTCATCCAAAGAAGAGGCGGAAAAGAAGAGAAAAATTCTTTATTTTAATGTTTTTAATTCATTAAATTAAGTTTTAATAAAGGAAATTCAAATGGAATTAAAAAAATTGGAAAAAAAGTTCAAGTCAAAGTGTCACCTCATTAATTAATGCCCAGTCAACGTGCCACGTAAGCTAATTTACACAATCAAATGAGCTTGGGTTCAAAACCAAAGAATCTATAAATTACAAGGGGAAATCTCCAAGTTTTTTTTCTAAGGGGTAAACCAAAAGACCCCTAAATAACAGTGGGTAAAAGCCTATTAGCCCTTTAATTTTATATCTTTTAATTTTTTTCATTTTATGTAAGAATGACTAAATAAATATTTTTGGATTTGGACTTGCAACCATAAAAGACTTGCTTTTATGCAACACACCAAATTACAAACATGCAACTCTCTACTTTGCATTACATACAAATGTAGTTTTCTTCACATGCACCATGGCCATGTGACAATGGCTAGACCCAACACCTTCTTCTTCAAATTAAGGTTCTAATCTTCTTCCACTATATTCTTATGCATCATCTTCTTCGCATTTCTTATGCCATAACTAATCTGCACAAAGCAGGACCGCAAAATTTTCTCTGGACGAACGTGTGAAATAGAAATACTAGAAACAGAAACCAAAAGATAATACCAAATACGTACCAGCATAAAGCTGTATATACGAGATCACGGGCAAAGGACAATATATATACAAGAGATTTTAGCTCTCAAATGTAGAAAGTGAACATTATTAGACTCATTTCCCTATAAGACATGAAAATCAGTGGCCCAAATAGACTCATTTATCATCATCATCATCACTGACATAATCACATGTCAACATTATTAGCTCTCAAGCAAAAAACAAGAAACCACAGCGTGAAAGTGTGCACTCACACTGAATAGTATGTTGTCACCTACCAAATCAAAACCTAAATCACAAATGATTTGGTTACAACTAAGTTTCAAAAAATTTATTTTTTAATTTGAAATAAAGTTGATAACAACTCATACCCTACCCGACTTGTCTACCATATTATCCACACTACTACTAGAAATTCTTTTATAAATTAAATTTGTAGCAGCATATGCATAACATACTAACAAAAATGATGCCTCTAAGATCATATTTGATTATTGTACTAATTGCTGATTTATTTTCATTCACATATTCTGCAATTGATACTAGTACAAATGAAGAAAATTTCTTACAATGTCTCTATAGTTATTCACATAACTCAACTTCAATGTCTAAAGTTGTGTACACCAAAACCAATTCCTCTTACTCATCAATACTCCAATTTACCACTCAAAATCTCAGATTTGCATCCAAAACAACACCAAAACCTCTTGTCATTATCACACCTAAACATATTTCCCAAATTCAAACAACCATAATCTGTTCCCAAAACCACGGCCTGCAGATTCGAATCCGAAGCGGCGGCCACGACTTTGAGGGTCGGTCCTATGTTTCTGAAGACCCATTTGTCATCATTGATCTCAGAAATTTCAGAGAAATTACAGTAGATGTAGAAAAAAGAACTGCATGGGTTCAATCTGGTGCAACATTAGGTGAACTTTACTACACAATTAGCCGAAAAAGCCGAAATCTTGGTTTTCCTGCTGGTGCTTGTCCTACTGTAGGTGTTGGTGGACACTTCAGTGGTGGTGGCTATGGAAACTTGGTGCGTAAATTCGGTCTTGCAGCTGATAATATAATTGATGCTCACATAATTGATGTGAAGGGTAGGTTTCTTGACAGAGAAGCAATGGGTGAAGATTTGTTTTGGGCTATTAGAGGAGGAGGAGGAGCAAGTTTTGGAGTCATAATTTCATGGAAGGTTAAACTTTTTCAGGTTCCATCAAGTGTGACAGTGTTCAATGTGCCAAAAACATTGGAGCAAAATGCAACAAAGCTTGTTCGCAAGTGGCAGTTTGTGACAAGTACAATTGATGAAAACATAGCCATTTATGTTATCTTGCAAAAGGTAAATTCAAGTAAAAAAGGCAAGTTAAATTCAACAGTACAAACTTTATTTCAAGCCTTGTTTCTTGGAGGTGTAGATAAACTCATTCCCTTGATGGAAGAGAAGTTTCCAGAACTTGGTTTGGTTAGAGAAGATTGTATTGAAATGAGTTGGATTGAATCGGTTCTTTACCTTTATGGATTTCCGAAAGGCGAATCACTTGAAATGTTGCTCAACAGAACACAAGCTGCAAAGGATATTTTCAAAATAAAGTCTGATTTTGTGAGAATTCCCATTTCAGAAATTGGATTAGAAGGAATATGGCGTATGTTTCATGAAGATGGTGCCAAAGATTCAATGGTGTATTTTTTTCCTTATGGTGGCATAATGGATAACATTTCAGAGTCTGAAATTCCATTTCCACATAGAAAAGGAAATTTATACCAAATTCTGTACTCGGTTCATTGGCATCAAGAAAGTGATGAGGTGGAAAAAATTAAAATGAATTGGATTAGAAAACTTTATAGTTATATGGAACCTTTTGTTTCAAAGTCACCAAGAGCTGCATATATTAATTATAGAGACCTTGATATTGGTGTGAATAACATTGGTGGATACACAAGTTATAAGCAAGCTAGTATTTGGGGTGTTAAGTACTTCAAGAACAACTTCAAAAGATTGGCAAATGTGAAGACAAAAGTTGATCCTCTAAACTTCTTCAGAAATGAACAGAGTATACCTTCACATTTGTCCAAGGGACACAAATAGAATTCCTTGAAGCAGTTGAGTTCTTAATAGAATAATATAATATGCTTTGTTATTTCTCTTTTATGTGGTGAGTTTAATTCAAATTAGTCAATAATAATAGTTTGCTTGTAGCGCAAGTAATTGTGTGGATAGAGTTAGTTTTCTGTTATATTAATTAGTCTGTTAGTGTTTAATTTATGTTATGTACTTGAACAATTATAGCTCTTTTAAGTGTTGTATTAATTGATGATGTGAATAAGAAAATCACAACTTAGTGATTCATTGAATATAACTTAGCGATTCTTTGTATGAATTGATGAATGTGTTGATAGCTCTTTCTGTTATAACTTAGTGATGAAGGCAAATCAATTTAATCGTTTGAATTGTGTACAATTTTAAACTCTCTAAAATTTTCAATTACACCATCCAAACATACTCTATAGGATAAAACCAAGGTGAAGTGCACTGATATGATCAAACATCAATAGGCTAGCAAAATCTATATTCAGGTAAGCTCAATCTATTTTTTATGAAAGCATTCAAAATAGTCGGAGGAATGTTATCCCACCGATGATAAATGTCCATTTGCAGACCAAGATTGGCAAGCCTATTAGCACATTGATTTACTTCTCTAAAATAAAATTGTGAGATATAATAAATTGCGTACTTAATAGTCATACAATTGAACCAACAGTTTCTTAAGTTCCAAGGAACTATAAAGCGAGATTTGTAGGCCATAGTCACCAATTGTAGGTATGTTTCAATCCACAGACAATGTCAACATTTTTTGTGAGCAAACTCAATTGCTAGCATAACACCCATGGCAATTTTTTTTTGGTTAAATCTTTTGTTTTACGGAAATTGATTCCTCAATTTTATTTTCTGTAGTCCATACCCGCTCACCCACCTAATACGTGCCAAACGTTTTCTTTTAATACCAGTCGTGTAGCATTTTTGTACACTAATTTTTGTGCCAAACTTTTATTTGTTAAAAAACAATACCCAAATAAAATAAAAATAACAAAGCATATTGCATTATTCTATTGTGACCTTAGCTGCTGATTTCTTTGTCCCTTGAACACATGAGAGAAGGTATACTCTGTTCATTTCTGAAGAAGTTTAGAGGATCAACTTTGGTCTTCACTTTTACCAATCTTTTGAAGTTATTCTTGAAGTACTTAACACCCCAAATACTAGCTTGCTTGTAGCTTGTGTATCCATCAATGTTATTCACACCAATATCAAGGTCTCTATAATTAATATATGCAGCTCTTGGAGACTTTGAAACAAAAGGTTCCATATAACTATACAATTTTCTAATCCAATTCATTTTAATTTTTTCCACCTCATCACTTTCTTGATGCCAATGAACTGAGTAATAAATTTGGTATAAATTTCCATATCTATGTGGAAATGGAATTTCAGACTCTGAAATTCTATCCATTATGCCACCATAAGGAAAAAATATCACCATAGCATCTTTGGCACCATCTTCATGAAACATAGGCCATATTCCTTCTAATCCAATATCAGTAATGGGAATTTTGACAAAATCAGATTTTACTTTGTAAATATCCTTTGCAGCTAGTGTTCTGTTGAGCAACGTTTCAAGTTGTTCGTCTTTCGGAAACCCATAAAGGTAAAGAACCGATTCAACCCAACTCATCTCAACACAATCTTCTCTAACCAAACCAAGCTCAGGAAACTTCCCTTGCATCAAGTGTATGAGCTTATCTACACCTCCAAGAAAAAAGGCTTGAAATATAGCTTGTACTGTTGACTTTGACTTCCCCTTTATACTTGAATTTACCCTTTGTAAGATAACAGTAATTTCCAAGTTTTCATCAATTCTACTTGTCAAAAACTGCCACTTGTGAATAAGCTTTGTTGCATTTTGTTCCAATGTTTTTGGAACATTAAAGACTGTCACAATTGATGGAACTTGAACAAGTTTAATCTTCCATGAAACTATGACTCCAAAACTTGCTCCTCCACCACCTCTAATAGCCCAAAACAAATCTTCACCCATTGCTTCTCTGTCAAGAAACCTACCCTTCACATCAATTATTTGAGCATCAATTATATTATCGGCTGCAAGACCATATTTACGAACCAAGGTTCCATAGCCACCACCACTTATGTGTCCACCAACACCAATAGTAGGACATTCACCACCCGGAAAACCAAGATTTTGGTTTTTTTGGTAAATTGTGTAGTAAAGTTCACCAATTGTTGCACCAGATTGAACCCAAGCTGTTCTGTTTTCTGCATCTACTTCAATTTCTCTGAAGTTTGTGAGATCAAGGATGATAAATGGGACTTCAGAAACATAGGACCTACCCTCAAAGTCATGGCCACCACTTCGGATTCGAATCTGCAGGTTGTGGATTTGTGAACAGATTATGGTTGTTTGAATTTGGGAAATCTGTTTAGGTGTGATAATAACAAGAGGTTTAGGTGTTGTGTTGGATGCAAATCTGAGATTTTGAGTTGTAAATTGGAGTATTGATGAGTAAGAGGAATTGGCTTTGGTGTACACAACTTCAGAGATTGAAGTTGAGTTATGTGAATAACTATAGAGACATTGAAGGAAATTTTCTTCATGTGTACTAGTATCAATTGCAGAAGATGTATATGAAAATAAGAGAGCAATTAGTACAATAGTAAAATATAAGTTTAGAGGCATCATTTTTTTGTTTGTGATGTTGTGTATATGATGCTGCAAATTTATAAATGATTTTGTAGTTTGTACTAGTAGCAGTGTAGGGAAATAGATTGACTGAAGTGTGCTAATTCAACTATAGTAAACTAGTCAGGCAAAATTTATAAGAAGTGAAGTTGCTAAAGTGGCATAAAGAAAGTGGACGACATCAATTATTTTGGGATCATATGTTTCATGTTATCTTTAAGAAACATGTTTTAAGTTCGTAAAGCTTAACTCAACTGACAATATCGATAATATTGAGTTGGACATCTTCACTCGGAACATCGCACTTGTGTCTGTAAATATCATATGGTATTTATTACTTTGTCTACATAAACATGTTTCCTATTTCAAGTAGTCTGTAAATATCATATGGTATTTATTGCGTTGTCTACATAAACATGTTTCCTATTTCAGGTAGTTCTAGTGCAAATAAATAAAGGGAGTTTCTATGGTACAGTCAGAAAACTGACTTTTTTAAAAAAGTTAATTTTGATTTTAAGGTTTGATTCATTAAGCTAGACATTGTTGGATAAAATATGTTTCATATTAGTTATTGTTGAAACATCGTTGTCCAATCCAATCCAATTCAGAAAAAGGAAATAAATGTGTTTGTGATCTTTGATAATTTTTTCCGCCTCTTTAATCAACATCACTATATATAGTACGACAACGGTGTTATTATACGAGACACATGGGTAATTAACTGCAATTATTTTAACATCATATGTTTCATATTTCATGTTGTCATCTGTAAGAAACATGTTTTATCCAACAATGTCTAGCTTAATTGGCAATGCAATTATATTATTAGGTTTGACATTACCAGTCAGGTTCTTACGGTTGTGTACGTGAGTTTTAGATGGTACATATCACTTCATTTATAGAAACACGTTTCATATTTAAGGTGGTACTAATGCAATAAAAGTTTAATATTTCATATTGATCATTGTTACAACATCATAAACAAATACAGAGAAAAGGAAATGTGTTAATGATGTTTGATAGGCTTGTTTGTCTCTTTAATCAACATGACTATAATACGACAACGGTGGGGCTGGATTTTGCCTCCCACCCCGATTCTCAGGAAAAAACCACATCGACATTTGTTTCTTGTCAAGGTTTGAATTTGGATTCTCCCTCGTCTCTCATCGAAGTTGGTTTTCACCGCTCTTTCCCTATCATATATATAAATAATATAATTAAAAAATCATATTTATTGTAATAATATAATAAATAACTATTATTATTAAACAACAATTAATAATTATTATTATCTTCATGAGTATTAGTATCAATTGCTGAAGATGTAAATGAAAATAAAACATCAGTACAATAGTTCCTTTCTTTCAAAACAAACAAAAAGAAGTACAATAGTTCCTTAAAAAAAAGTACAATAGTTAAATATGAGCGTAGATGCACCATTTTTCGTCGGTTATGTTATGCGTATGATGCTACAAATTTATAAAAGAATTTATTTTCTTTCTTTGGTAGGATTATAAAAAAATTATAGTTGTGGGGAATAGATTAACTAAAGTGTACTAATTAAATCTACGGGAGACAAGTTAGGCAGGGATATGAGTTGTTTTCAACTTTAATTCAAAAAAAAAAAAATTCTTTAAACTTAAAGGTAACCAAATCAAACCAATGTGATTTGGTTTTTTATTGGGTTAGTTAACATATTGTTCATTGTGAGTGGACATTGTTATTTTGCTTTAAAGAGCTAACAATTGCCATGTGATTGTGGCCATGATGATGATGTACATATACAGGAGCTGATACCGTATATTTTTGGGGCCAAAGGTTTTCATGTCCTATAGTGAAACATGTTTCTGTATTTGAGAACTAAAATCCTTTTTATAATGGCTTTTGTTCGTGACCAAGCAAATAATTTATGCACGTACATATTTGGTAGGATCATTTTGTTTCTGTTTCTATAATTTGTAATTCACGTTCGTTCAAAGAAAATTATGCGGTCGTGCTTTGTGCAGATTACCTGATGAACAAGAAATTGAAAGAAGGACCTTCAAAAAAGAAATATTGAAAGATGAAGAGGAACTAAGACGGATGAAGAAGATTAGAACCCTAATTTGGAGATGAAAAGAGAAAATGAGATTTGCTGAATCCTAATGACTCACAATTAATGTCAGTTGGACAAGGTTAAGAGAGATCCATAAAAAATAGTAATTATGACTCATCAAGTTCGTTCGAATGTCGCCTAAAGGTTATATTAAAATTAATGTGAACAATTTTTCTTTTGGTAATCATGGTTTTGAAGGTTTCTTGAGAAACAATGGAGTAATTTGGATTTACGACTTTTTCTAGATCTTGTGGTAGACGTTTAAATTTATTGTTTAAACTTTTAGCTATTTGAAGTGGCATTCCGTTAGCCCGGAATCTTGGTTATCACTCTATCAACATAAAATACGATTCTCAGTAAACTTTGGATTTGATTTCTGGCATTGGGTAGAATGATTTTCATCCACTCATAACGTTGTTTTTTCTCATTAGGAAACTCTTCTCTTTCTTGAAGATGTGAATTTATTTTTCTCCTCAATTTGATATTATCCTATTTGTGAATACACATCTAAGGTGTATAGGTAGATAATTTTTTCGTCCTTAATTTATCCTTTTAATAAAAAAAAAGGTTAAAGGGCTAAATGTATAATTTTGACACACGTATATCGACACACGTATATCTTTTTCTTATAAAAAGAAGTGGTTGTGGCTACTTGCTAAAGTGCAGGGAGACCATTCCAAAAGTTGCATAAAGAAAGCGAATGATCAATTGGTTAAATTATTTATTTAACTGCAATTAATTTGGGATCATGTTTCGTGGTGTCGTCTTGACGTGGATCCAATAAGGATTCACTATACAATGATCTTTGATTTAAGTGTAAATTTCTTAAATTGAGATAGAAAATGATAGAAAATCTAAGAAAAATGACCAAACTAAGAATAGAAAGAAAACATACAAAATGGAATTAGATGAAAAGTGGGAAAAACAGTCGCCACATTTAAGATGAACGATAAGATCGAATCGCGTATCCGTCACAAGAATAAGATGCTCTTGATAAGGATCTAGATTTAGTTCGTCCAAGAACCTAGAAGAGTAATTCTAACTCTCCCTTCAATCAAAGATCGATAATATCACTTTGTGTATTAACCTCCTAAAAAATGATAACATGATTGTTATTTATACCTACTCATTGGTCATCATCTATAAGGCTCAATAAGGAACTAGAAAAACAAGGAGCTTTATACAACTCCAAAATAAAAGCAATCCAAGTTTTATAATTAAGGCAAAATTATACAATTAGTCCCTTAACTTAATTTTAGGTAACACTTTCGTCTTTTATCTTTTTTTTTTGTCACGATTTAGTCCTTTATGTAATAAAATGACAATATCTTGTCATTTTTTATGAGATTTTTTCAATGAAATTTGATTTTATAGGCTTGTATGTTGAAGATTTGCGTTTGTCTATGAGTTTGATGATTTTTTTTGGAGTTTTTGATTATTTTTTCATAAAAAAGGATAACTATGTTGTTATTTTATAACATAAAGGACTAAATCGTGACAAAAAAATAGATAAAGGACGAAAGTGTTACTTAAAATTAAGTTAAGGGACTAATTTTGTAATTTTGTCTAAAATTAAACAATTTATTACAAACAAAATTCAGGAAAGAAAGATAGCAGGATAGTCTTCATCACACGTCTACCAAACACATTTGCTTTATCGGCAATTAACCAGTCTAAGTAGTAAGGAACACAAGCTCTTTAATCAAGTGATCTAAAGTTTCATTTCTAGCTCTTGCATATAGAAAATATTTGATTGGGAAGGATAATCCACATATGCCTCACAGAAACTCTAACGAATATTAGTTATTGTTAAGTTGAAAATTTCATACCAATACCGTTGTAAACTAAACAAAAAAAAATCCCTTTATCGACCCAAAAACATATATTGTGCTTAGTCCAAGTGATTAGCCGTATGATTTTTCTATATAATCAACTGCATCGCACTATGTAATCGGAATGTATGATTGCCACTATGACATTATGTAAAAGTTGAAGAAAATAATAGACATACTTAATTTAGGGGTTAAAAATTTGGTCAAACCTAAGAAAATTGCTGTTCTAACATACAAAAGTTCATAATAACATATGGAAAAACCAAAAATACTTTTAATGGTAGTTAACTGTCGTTCACACCAGTAAAAAAAAATCAGTGCAGTCTGCACTGTGATTTCCAGCCATTTTGACATGTTTTTACCTGTAACTTCAAACGGCAATTCCGCATGAAATCAAACTGAAACAACAACATCCAGCAATTACAAAGTTCAACATTTCATAGTTTATCAATTATTCGGTAACATTACACAAAACCGATAATACATTAACGATACACAATTGTTTGAAATTCACCAAATTTTTCACATTATGCAACACATTATACTAAAAATCCATTAATCTATAATAAATG
>Ga0315914_1009343_pt1 | contig 12662 bp, 7 predicted proteins | sample MpolenodulesMG_FD_203920 | JGI IMG/M metagenome (GOLD analysis project Ga0315914, IMG submission 203920) | Medicago polymorpha root nodule microbial communities from Los Angeles, California, United States - elongated nodules | ecosystem: Host-associated > Plants > Roots > Nodule | place: USA...
TAGATAGTGGGGCACATCATTGATATTGATACATATACATTGATAGTAATTTAAAATTATAAAAATGATTGAATGTAACCACTGCTGCTATAGTTTCCAAAATTACAACCTTTCTTAGCATTTTTCTATTGACGAATCCCTGATTGTCTCTTAAGGGGTCAACCACTGTGTTTCCAAGGAAAAAAGGGAGATGACTTAAGTTTAGAACAGTCATTATTCATCCATTGGAAATTAGGAAGCACTAACTGTCATTGTAAAATGAAAGAGTCAACAAAATAAAACAAAAGATCGAACTTTTCTCCCCCTGGAAGTTACATAACAACGCAAGGCAACTTCATAAAATCTTCCAAAGTTGATCAAAGTATAGTCTTTATAATTAAAAATATATTACTGAAATTGTAAATCAAAAGGAGAATTTCTTATTCAATAAGTCTACGCTAGATTTGTTAATAGTTCCATGATGGACGGTGAGATATTCTTCATCTTACATACTATGTTGTATAGTTGAGTTAGACCCGATATTAAAAATTTAAAATGGTATGAGAGTCTATCCAAGATTTGTTATCAGATCACCGCCATCAGACCACTCGGCTTACGTTCCAAATGTCTAGTCTTGGACGTCATCGGTTATGATATTATAGATATGGAGTTTTCATAACAGTCGTTTAACAATGAATAATCCCTATTGGGAAACCTATTGTACACAAAGTGTATCCTCTCCTCTTGACCAATTTTTTACCATACACAAGAGGAGAGATTGAACTTGTGAACACGTGTTTAAAAAGTGCAAATTAAATCCCTTAGTACTTTAACCAATCCATCAGAAGGCAAAATGAAACATATTTAAAACAGACAAAGAAATCCTAACCAACACAAGATGTGCAACGAGCTTGCCTATTTGAGTATTATTTTTTTTTCTTTGAAAAAAAGGAATTTTTTTATACGAATTTTTCTTTATTCGGATTCTGATTCTCAAGTGCTAAATGATCTCCAATAAAACGAATTCAGGTTCGTTTTTTAGAAGCCACAATTATTAACATGATTTTACTTATCTTTAGAACAAACTGATCTGAAATACTATAATTCCCTTACCTTAAGAACCGGAGAGCTAACACAAAAAATATTATTCCCTCCATCTTTATATCTAAGCACCAATTTGATTTTATTTTTGTCTCTAAATGTAAATTCCTTTTCAAATTACTAGATACATTTATTATTTTTTCCTAAACATACCCCTAATTAATACTACTAATTTATCTTGAAATATGAATAGTTAAATTTAATACTCATACAAACAAATGATAATTTGATAATATTAACACACAAAACAGACACATTAATTACACTGACAACTTTTCTTAAGAAATGTGAAACGAAATAAGGAATAAATCCCAATCTTGAGCTTTACTATAAGTTAAAATTCCCTTCAAAAAAAAGTCGAAAATTCATCCAAACAGAACCGAAATTTCCAAGTACATTCCGCCGTCACATATTTTTAACGTTCCCCTATCTATCAACTTGAATTGTCAAACACTTTCTTTTCACCGTCTAAACCACGCGCCGATTTTTCCAACATCTCAATTCCACGTTAAAAAAGAACCAACCACTCTCTTTCTGTCTTGTTTCTCTCATGTTTCTCAAAACTCCATATATATAGATAACACATTCCTCCCCCTCTCTTCAATCAACCTTAAAGTCCCCAATTTCTCTACATTCTCAAATCATAGTATTTCATTTTACACATTGAGTTGAAAAGGAATTAATATCTATAGTTACGAGATATCTTGAAACACTAATATAAAATGTCGCAAACAATAGAAATAACAATTTTGTCAGCGGAGAATCTCCAAGAGAACAACAAGGCCATAAAAGGGAACACATTTGTCACGGTTCAATGTGACGGAAGCAACGAGGAAGTGAGCACCACGAAACTTGATTCCGAAGGCGGAAGCTATCCTACATGGAACGAGAAGTTGGTGATGGACGTGCCATTACATGCAAGGTTCGTAACAATAGAGGTGAAGTACAAAACAAGAGGTAGTAGTAGCAATAGTGTTGGAATGGCTAGAATACCCGTTTCCGATTTTCTTGGAGGGTATGTGCATGAAAATCAATTGCAATTTTTAAGTTATAGGTTATGGGATAATAGAGTTAGGCGAAATGGGGTTGTAAATATTTCAGTGAAGGTAAAAATGTCCCAACAAAATTCTTGCTCGAGTTCGATGTCATCGACGATGAATGGAGTAGTTCCGGTAACTGGCGTTCCGGTGGCCGGTAATGGCTCCTGCAGCAGAGTTGCAACAGGGATTCCAGCTGTTTGGTTAAACTACCAAAGACACATTTGAAAGGGTACTTTGTAATCATCATGTATATTAAAACCAGAAAGCATACATTTCCATATTGACAATACACGTGGGAATTAAATATGTCTCAATTTGTATATTTATTTCATGTTCTTTTAACATTATATCAATCATAATTTTTCCTAAAAAGGAAAAAAAATAATTTTTATTAATATTTTTTTTCTTTTATCGGTATCGCAATTTAAACATGATCAAACTCAACACTAAATATCAAGGTAAGAGATAAAATAGACAAAAGTCAACTCTAAGAAAAAGTAAGAGAGAGAAAGAAAATAATCTCTCTGACTTCTCTCTAAGTTTCATCGCACTTGAATCCAAATAGTTGATGTTCAAATGTAGACGGTGGTTAGTGGTGGTGCGATGATGGGTCAATCAACAACCATCCGCATCGCCTCTTGCACATTTCTCTGCGGCGGTAGTTCGTCGGAAGACCAGGTTTCAATGTGTTTCTTGTTTCAGTCGCGCTTGTAGATCTGTCATTCGTTTTGGTGATGATGTTAGATTTTGAGTATTGGTTCTCACTGTATTGTCACTTTTGTCCTCCGACGACCTGTCCATTCCCTCCTCCGGCATCGTTTCTCGTCGGATACAAACTAGTTGCGGTCTTGATGTTTCTAGTTGGTGGTTGTCTTTTTGATGTTGGGTCTTTTTTTTGGATTTGGTTCAGATTGTTTCCTCCGTGCCGAAAGCAGTTTTGCGTGTTCTGAGTTAGATCCCTGTGATTCGTTCCTCGCGTTGCAGTCACGGGTGGTTGCTACCTCGACAACCTTTGATGTTTGGTCTCGAGATATGGTGGTGGTGAGGAGGTGATAACATGTGTGTTGGGTGGTTATGTGGTGGTGATGTTCGTTCTTTGGGTGGTGATGGGGTGGTGGTTATGTGGTGGCGAGGAGATGGGGACGTGTGGTGTTTGATTGGTGTTAGTGAGATTGCCTTTGTAGCTGCGGCGGGTGGTAGCGGTGGTTCACCGGTGGTATTCATGGGGTTAGGGGTGAGCATAAATTGAAGACCCGCCCGTAACCCGCAATATCCGTGGCAACCGTGGGTCTTACGGGCGGGTATATACGGGTGTCGGGTGAAAAAAACTGAAAAATTGAGTTGGTATGAGTAGTATCGGGCGGGCTCGGATTTGAAAAATGAAAACCGGTGGTGTCCATACCCGCCCGTGACACACTAGTACTAGAGTCTCACATCACTGTCCTACACACCGCTCAAAATCCTGCACTCCTGCCATTGCCACTGCTACACGGTAAAGTCAAGTACAATTACCTCTTCCCTAGAATATACCAGTAGTCCCACACTTTTATACTATTATTCATATTATTACTTTTAAAACTACTGTACTTTATTATAAAACATGCTTTCTTCATCAAAACAAAAAACAATTCCTTTTCACTTTTCTACTTGCACATAGAGAAAACTCATGCCTTCTCTCTCTTGTTGAATCACTTGTTTACTTTTATAGTTCATGGAAGCTAGATTTTGCAGTATGTCTAATATATTGATCTTTACTCTTTTCTTTTTCGTTTTCAGTCTACTCTCATCTTCTGTTCTTCTCCATTTTGCTTCGTTCACACTTGTTCTTCACTTGGTTGTGTATTTCTTTTCTTTCCTTTTCAATTTTTTTTGTGTTGTGATGTTTTTACTTAACTGTTCATCACTCTCATCTCTTGTTCTTCATCATTTTGTGAATAACCGAATCAATCCACCCGTCGTAACCGAGACCCGTCCAAATCGTGTCTATTCACGGTCGAATTTGGGTTCAATTTTAGAACACTCGGTTTCATATACCTTCACCATTTTTGGCCCGAACCCACACAAACCCGACCGATGCTCTACCCTACATGGGGTTTTGTCGTGGATGCAGTGTTGTGGGTTGGACGGTGTTGTGGTAAAATTTTGGTTTCGGATCTAGCATCAGATCTCTTGGTGGTGGTGTTGCGTTGAGGATGATTTTGTGTTTGGCTGTTGGAGGGTGGGTGATCTTTGAGTCGGAGCACTTTGCGGACGGGTGCTATATAAGGGGGTGGTTGATGTTGTTTAGGTGAGGAGGTGGGTGTTTTTGTGGTGTTTGTTATGGGTGATTTCTTTTGGAGGTTGCCTCTATTACTCGGGTCCATATCCGTCGTCGCTAACTCTTGTTTGAGTTTAGGGTGTCCTTCTGATTTGATCCTGAAGTCTGGTGGGCCGATCACTTTTGATTCGAGATCAGGAGTCAGTTCTTTGGTTCAAGTTTGGTTTTGGGCTTTGTTTGGTGTCCTTTTGGTGGACCGGAGGTTTAGAGGTGGTGGAAGTTGAATGATCTTTAGAAAAGAAGTTGTCCGGATGTGGCTCAGATTTGGTGATGACGACTGAGTGTTTCTTTTAGAAGGTTGATCTTTTGGGGTTCAGTAGTGGTGATGAGTGTTATGGATATCATTTTTCAGTGGTCGGTTCGTGTAGGAATCAGTTTTGGTGTTGTTTATCTTGGTGGGTGTTGTCCAGATGAGTGTTGGAGGTAGGGTTTGGTTAGGTGTTGTGTGTCTTTGATAGTGTTTATTTTCAGGTATTCCGCCTATATACATCGCCTCTAGTTTGTACACCTTGAATCACCGGTCTTTGTTCGTCTTGTGTAGGGATCTGGCTTTTTAATAATATTTTGCTGTTAAAAAAAAGGTAAGAGATAAAATATGTATCAAATGATGAATCGTTCTGAGCAACCCGAATTCTAGACCCTTTAATATCTAAAAATTAACTTGAATCTTAACTACTCCTAATCAAATAGGGTGGGCAAGGCAGGTCAGTAGTGGGTGTGTCTTCTCTATCCTCTCAATCAGTCATCCCAAATTGTACTTCTGATATTCGTTGAATTGAAAAATGGATATTCATATCAACCACGAATTATACCGGTGTAACAACAATATTTACCGTTGAACATATTTCTACGATGTAAATATTTTAAAACTCATATATTCGTATAGATCATTTCTAAGATTTTACGTAAATATGAAATTATTTGATATGATATTTTATGAGATGGATAAATAATTTATATTTATATAAAACTTTATATAGATGTCTATATGATATAAAACTTGATCAGACAACTCTTAGGGTCAGTTAATGAATTAATGTTTTCCTCAAAACCGTAGACAATGACACATACATTTGAATTTTGATATAAATCCGCGCCTTATCAGATTATCTTTAGATGATAACTGATTCCGTAACAAATGCAAAACAAACATTGATACTTTTATCAGGACATTGTTGTTCCAAATAATATTTTGAAATTCATTTTGATGCATCGGTTCCACTGCCGTAAACAATTGATAAACCTCATTCACAATGTAACCTTTGTCAGATGTTAGCTGACAGATCCACCTATTTTCCAAACGACCTGTATAAATAGGTTAGATAAAAGCCCACAACTTTTGATATGTGTTGTTTTAAACTTCTTTTCATTATTAATCTAGCCTCCCTTAATTTTTTTGACAAATAGCCTCCCTTATTTTTTATTCTTTATTTGTTTATGTTTCATTTTTATAAAATCTCTTCAATGTTTATCTATTGATTTGTGAACAGCAAGGCAGATGGCATACTTCTAATCCCATCCCTTCCCTTCTTTAAATAATAGCGAAATCTTAATTCTACATTGTTTAAAGTGAGCTTTATCTATAAATATTAAGACAAATTTGAACTTAAAACAGATATTTAGGTCCCATGAGTACCCGTCCAAACCAACCCCGATTTGACTGGGTTTGGGTTTTCCTCGATTTCAAAATGGGTACGGAACGAGTAATGGAGATATATGTACCCACCCTGAACCCATACACAAACCCTACCCGAATATAGAAAGGTCATATTTTTGTTTTTGTTGAGCGGGTTGATAATGATATGCTATGTTATTTGGTTTGGTAATTGTCATGATATAAGAACTTTCACTGATAGTTAAAGGAGCAATCAAATTATTCGGTAAGAAAATGTTAAAATGAGGGCTCACTGCCGGGGACGGGGATGCGGTGGGAATACTCGAACCCACTGGGGTGGGGATGAGATTCAATTTCTCATCTCTGTTGGATATGTGTAGGGTAACAGGTAAATATATGGGAGTAGAGGATGAGGATGAGGAAGGCAAAATCCGTTCCCACTTCGACTCATTGCCATGCCTATTGTTATTATTTGAATCCACGAGAGTTTGTATTTATTTAATTATTATAATATAGTATGTCATCATTAGTTGATCTAATTGTATGATTCTTTTACAATAATGCATGACCTGCCTCCTTACCTACTAGACCCAATTTATTTATTGTACTATGAAGGCAACAAAGGAAGGAAACATCCTTGAAGTATGCACATCATTACTTTTTCAACTAAAATATTAATTATTTTCTTCCTAAAGCCTTCAAACTCATTTTTGGTTATATGCAAACGCTCTGAAAATAGACATGATTGATGGTTTGTGTAGCGCAGCTCATTTGAGCTAAAAGATTAAATGAGTTGAGGAGTTCAAAATTTAGTGTATAAGTCTCAACAAAGAGAAGAATACAAACATATTAACATTTACAATTATAAAAAAGATATAGATGTTCATACGTAAACTTCCATTATAACAATTAACATATTAACATTTGTCATTAAATATAGATGTTGATATTGATAAGTAAACATCTATAATAATACTTTAAAAATATAAAAGTGATTGAATGTAATCATATATCACTAGCATTGTATTGTCATCCCTTATTAATATATTTCTTAAAAAAACCACATATGTCAGTGGACATCAGATACATGCTATGTATGATATGTCTGTGGATATTTGAGTGTTGACTTGACTTACATCCTATATATATGTTGTCAATTTTAGAAATTGCTCCTATAGTTTCAAAAAATTATAACGTTTATAGTATTTTTCTCTTGACGAATACTTGATTGTCTCTTAAGAAGGGGTCAACCATTGTGTTTCCAAGGAACAAGGGGAGCTGACTTAGCAACACAAGGGAACTTCTTGATTTTTATTACAAAAATCATCCAAAATTGATCAAAGTATAGTCTTTATAATATATTAGTGCGAAGGGAAATTCTTATTCAACAGTAGTACTGGATTTAATAATAGTAAAAACATACCACACGTAAATTACATTACATGTTTCTTAAATCGAATAAAATTTGACAACGAATTGACACATAAGGTTAGACCCCAACTTGTAATATTTTTCTTTTACAAAAAAATTGTAACGGCAAAATTCTCTCACACACACTAAATGTTAAAAAGTGGAGTATTATCTCGAACTTCATCATATCAAACATCGACGTCACAATAACATTTTACTGAATTGAATTTAGAATTTCTTAAATATTTATACATAAATTTCATCAAATTTTGTTGTATGTCAAAAATTATCAATGATAATTTCTAGTCGTCATAACCTACTTGAAGTCTGTTTCTCCATAATATTTCAGTTCAATTGTTTCTGGTATCAATTTAGGTAAATTAGTTTAAATTTTTTAAAATAAAAAAGGTTAGTCATCTTTAAAAAGTTAGTCATCACTTTAAAAAAAATAGTTAGTCATCATTTTTATTATATTTCACTTTTCATACATACTTTTATTTTGACAAGTAACTATGATGTGTGAAAATACAAAGTTACATATAATAAAAAAGAGAAAGCATTTTTCTTTATTCTTAAGCTAATAATAAAATACCCAAGAATACTTATATGAGAAGACACGAATCTCTTTTAGCTAAATCAAAGTCATGGATTTGAACTTTGAATCCACATTGGCCATGCATCAACGTTAAAACTCTTAAGAAGATTTACTGTCCATTTGAATTTCATAAAACCTGAGAAAGTAGTCTCTACAATTGCGTATAGAGGATACATGATTTACACCGAAAAAAAGTTAATAATGAAATAAAGAATAATTCCAATCTTTATTATTAGAACAGAAAAGTTCCTACTAAATTCCACCGTCAAGCATAACGGCCACATTTTTTTAACGCTCTCCTTCAACTTGAATTGTCACACCTTTCCTTTATCTTTTTTCCGTTCATACCACGCGCCGTATTTTTTTTTTTTATGTCGATTCGGTTCAATAAAATAAAATCTTCAACGACTAAAATTTAAACAAGAAGCAACCACTCTCTTTCTCTCTTTCTTTCATGTTTCTCAAAACTTCATACATATAAACACCAACCTCCCCTTCTCTTCAATTCAACCTTTCAATCCATCAAATATTCCTATATCAACAATTTCATCCTATTTCTAATCCTTCACACTTTTCTTTTCCACAATAAAAATTCGGTGACCCTCATCATCAATTTTTTGTTCACATATTAGTTAAATTCAAAAAAAAAAATTTTTTTTTGAGAGATTAGTCTCTGCCCGTCGACCGAATACGTGAAGTCAACCAAAATATTTACTTATTACTTGTGAAATAATAAACCATAGTAATTTATTTTACGCATACTTTGAGTTCATAGGAATTAATCTCGAGATATCTTAAAACACTTACATAAAATGTCACGAACAATAGAGATAACAATTTTGTCAGCAGAGAATCTTCAAGAGAACAAAAAAGCCATAAAAGGAAACACATTCGTCACGGTTCAATGTGACGGAAGCAACAAGGAAGCGAGCACCACGAAACTTGATTCCGAAGGTGGAAGTTACCCTACATGGAACGAGAAGTTGGTAATGGATGTACCATTACATGCAAGGTTCGTAACAATAGAGGTGAAGTACAAAACAAGAGGTAGTAGTAGCAATAGTGTTGGAATGGCTAGAATACCTGTTTCCGATTTTCTTGGAGGGTATGTGCATGAAAATCAATTGCAATTTTTAAGTTATAGGTTGTGGGATAATAGAGTTAGGAGAAATGGGGTTGTAAATATTTCAGTGAAGGTAAAAATGTCCCAACAAAATTCTTGCTCGAGTTCGATGTCATCGACGGTTAGTGGAGTTCCGGTAACTGGGGTTCCGGTGACCGGTAATGGCTCATACAGCGGGGTTGTAACAGGAATTCCAGCTGTTTGGTTAAACTACCAAAGAAACATATGAAATTGTACTTTGTCAATTGTAATCATGTATTCAAGAACAAAGGATACATTTTCCTTCACGATACACGTGTGATATTCTTTTTACAAAACGTTTATACATGTCTCAATTTTCTATTTATTTTTTGTTTGTTTAACGTTACATCAAAATGAGTAAAGAAAATATTACATCATTCGTCATTTTTGTTAAATAAATTTTTAGCACTAATCTTGTAAAAAAAAAATTAGCACTAATATACAATGGGATAACAAAATCACTAATGGGGTGTAATTGGAAAGAAAAAAAAATACAACCGGTCTAAAGAATCACTAATATACAGAACTATAATTAGATATTGCTAATAATTCTCATATATGGAAACTAGAATGCTGGAGTGACATATGGAGGTTGAAAGTACCACCAAAAGTCAAGAACTTGTTGTGGAGAATTTGTAGAGATTACTTCCCTACACGTGTAAGGCTAAAAAACAGAGGTATAAATTGTCTATTAGTTTGTGTCACGTGTAATGATCCACATGAGGATAGCTACCACATCTTCTTTCATTGTAAAACAACTATTGATGTGTGGAGTGCTACTAATGTTTGGCACTTGATTGCAGCATTAAGTCATAATGATAACGAGCCGACATCATTTTTAATCTTTTGTAATAGGTGTCAGCAGCACAATCATAGACTAATATTGCTACCATAATGTGGAGTATATGGAAAGCTTACAATCTTAAACTATGACAACATGTGTCAGATTCAAGCACTACAATTCTGGAAAGAGCTAAGCATATTTTAGAGGGATGGATGAGTGCTAACCGTAAGTAGTGTCTCTTGGCTCAAGAACACACATCCGTAACTACATGTGTTCGTCAACATTTTGATCAGAATCCGGGTAACATGACTAGTAGAGATATCACGTGGAGGAAACCAAGGCAGGATAGGCTTAAATGTAAAGTAGATGTCTCTTTTTCTAACTCTAATAATAATTAGGTATAGGCATGTGCATTTGAGACTCAGGAAGAAACCATGTTCTCTCAAAAACAATGTCCTTTACTCCATTGTGTTCGGTTGATGCTCGAGAAGTTTTGAGACTTTATCATGCAATTTGGTGGATTCTTGAACTTCAACTCACAATGTTGATTTTAAGGTTGATTCAAAAAGAGTAGCTGATTACTTTAATAGAGGCAGGGGAGATATCACCGAATTTGGTTTCATTATGGATATTTAACAAGGCAAATTCTATGGTACACTAAAATTTTTGAGTGTATTGGTACACCGAATCACTAAATTAATAGTTAAATGTGTTATTTTTTTAAGAGAAATTTTTTTTTCTATCACCTATAATTATAATAATTAAATCTTATTTACCAAAAACGTCGACAAAATAAAATTTAATTTTTCTGAATTTTTAGTACTCATAATAGAGAATTTTGATTATTTTTTACAATAAAATGTAAAAAAAAATTAGTATGATTTTTATAAACAATGAAATGATGTTTTTTTTCTTGTGAATGACATTTTCTAAAATATAAAAATCAACAAATAACTCTTTATTTTATAAAATTAATAGTTAATTTAAAATTTTTTGAAGTAGGAGTACCGGTACACCATAATTTACGGGTGTATCATATTCTCATTTAACAAACTCTCATATTGAGTTTATTAGGAGGCAAACAAATGAAGTTATTCATCATGAACTAGTCAAAGCAGCCACTTTCTTCCTAACTTCTTAATTTGTGATTAGATCCCAACATGTATTACTGATTTAATTTTTAATGAAATGATATAAGTTACTTTTTCTAAAAAAAAAACTAAAAGTTCATTTTGTTAAAAAAAAAAGCTAGAAGTTCATGGGGTGTAATTAGGAAAGAAAGTATGTTTACTAGAAATTTCTTTAAATGAAAAATCACGCATTGAATTTCTCTCTCACTAGTATACACTTTTATAGTTTACAATAATAATTAAAGTTGGGATTGAAAAAAAATTAAAAAAAATAATGTGTCACTTGTTGTTATCATAAAATAAGTTAAAAATTAAAGTGTTTGAAGATATTATTAAAATTTAAAGTTGGCAAAAAGAGAGAAGCTGAAGTGAATGAACGGACTCTTTCTGATTTGATTAGTTTCATTGCAAAAGAGAAACACACTAAAAGAATTGAAAGTTCGTGGCTTCAAAATACTAAAATTGTTAGACCGAATGTTAAGTTTGAAGTTCAAACTCCGACTCTTTCATTCATGTATGTGAATCTCTAATATTTATTGTCATGCTGTCTATAAAAAAAAAATCTCTATCAAAATAAGGACAAGTTTGAACGTGGGACATGTTTAATCCTGCATATAAAAGACAGCTTCTCCAAAAAAATTATGTCAAAATTCGGAGCCATTTGCAACACCTACATATTTTCCTTGTTGTTGAATTTATAATTATAATAATCCATGGCATGTCTGTAAGAAAGAAATATAAATTATATCCATGGCATGTCTCCTTACCTACTAGCCCCAATTTATTTATTTTCGACTATATGTATAGAGTTGTGTTATTTGAACAACTATTTATACGATAATTTATTAGACAACCAAAGATTTATAAAGAAAATGAGATATTAACCCAAAAACTAAAAGAGAGAAACATAAAAATATAATGTGAGTATAAGATAGAAAGTTTTCACAAAAACTTGTAAAAAAAATAGTTGTACAATATGCATACACTCTTATTATAGTCATGAATATTGGGTATGTGATAAGTTACTGAAATTGAAACATAGAATCGATAAAGATTGAAAAATATAAAAATAATTGAATGTAATGAAATGTGTATACTTTTTTTTGTAGTGGCCGAGGTAACGCGGAACTTGCATATATTATACATCGTCTTTATCAATTGAGTTAAACTCACGAGAACAAATGTGTATACGTTTAACACCAAGGTCCAAGGTACACGTTCTATATAAAATGTCATTGCTACATGAGTGTTGACTTTAAAAATTTGTCTCAAGATCCGTTGCTATATATATTTTCCAAAATAAGTAACTTTCTTAGCATTTTTCTCTTGACGATTCCCTATTGTCTCTTAAGAAGGGGTCAACCACTATGTTTCCAAGGAACAAGGGGAGCTGACTTAAGTTTAGGACAATCATTATTCATAAATTAGAAAGTTGAAAGTACTAATTGTCATTGTAAAATGAGAGAGTCAACAAAATAAAACAAAGAATCGAACTTTTCTCCCCTGAAACTTACTTAACAACGCAGGGCAACTTCTTCATTTTTATT
>Ga0315914_1009347_pt1 | contig 12658 bp, 6 predicted proteins | sample MpolenodulesMG_FD_203920 | JGI IMG/M metagenome (GOLD analysis project Ga0315914, IMG submission 203920) | Medicago polymorpha root nodule microbial communities from Los Angeles, California, United States - elongated nodules | ecosystem: Host-associated > Plants > Roots > Nodule | place: USA...
ATAGTTTTAATCAAGGACGTTATCAAATAAACTATTTCACTAAACAGTAAACAAGATAATGAATATTTATTAATTCTAAAATTGGTTACATAATTGATTGGATCTCGGGCATCTCCAACATATTACACCGATTCCAAGCACGAAAAAGAGGATCAAATTCATCAAAAATTGGAGAAATGAATCCATCAACGAATTCGAATTTCATTTTCTTGCCCAAAGCTCTACGCATGGAACGAGCCCAAGAATCATAATTCGATCCATCAAGAAATGGAGATACGGTAACTGAAGAAGGACCATCACTTGGATGAACGAAGTAAGGACTAGAATGATTGGTAGGATCTTCAAAGGTAGAAGAGGTACCCGCGTCTCTATTGTGTGGCGCCAATAATGAAGAGCTTGCGGAAGAAACGTGTTTAGATATGAAGGCTCAATGATACCATATTGAGAAGATGAACTTTGATGAAAAAGAGAGAAAAGAAAGAGAGATAAATGTCAAAAAGTGAATGATATTTCATTAACTTGTAAACGAAACTACAACAGCTTATATAGAGTTTACAATATGAAGCTATAGGATAAGCTACTATGTACTATGTACTAGTCTACACTAGATAGTAACTAACTATTTGACAGCACATTAAGTTAGTTACAAATTCTAACTTTTATATGAAGTAGTAACTTGCACCGCAGGTTACTGAAACTTTACAAATTCTAGGTTGTTTCTACTTCTCCTTCATTAAGTAGTTATGTTTCTATCTCTTTCACATTATCTTTCAACAACATGGCTACGTAAAAAAAAAAAAAAAAAAAAAAATCTTTCCATGGATAAATCTTGTGAAAGTTCATTCTTTTTACTTTCTTAACTAAAATTCTTGCAACATATCTTCATAATGTACATTTTCACCTCACTCATATCTTTATAAAACCTCAAACGATTGACCTAATATTATAGATGGCAATCAAATAGACAAGTTGAGATATTACTGTTATTAAATAATGTTGTGAGATTTTGTAACCATAAATTATCTTAAACAAATTGTATATACTAATTAATACTATTGGTTTTTTATTTTGTCAAAAAAAATATTGTTTTTGAAATATACATATTGGCCATTTTGGGGTTATGGGAAGAGAAGAAAAACTGATTGTTACCAAATATGATTTTATAACAATATAGAAGAGCATGTCTTGTATGTTCATAAAATCAAATGTATATAGTATTGAGCACACACATATCTCCAAAATATAAAAACTATTTTTTTTTTATTATTATTGAAAAAATATATTTGTGTGTGCTTAAGCATTATATATTTAGTTTTCTGACCATTCAATAATAACTTTAATATGTGATAACTGATCGTAGTGTTTCTTTTCAGATTGAAGTACCTTTTCTATTTTATGAAGGCACACCCTGTGCAAGTGCATCAAGACCCTTCGCACAGTGCCTTTAATTTACAGGGGCCTCACAATTTGTTAAAAAAATAATAATTTATCTACCGATAAAATTTGTCACTAAATGTCATTTTTTTTGTAGGTATAAGTTTGAAAAACAAGAATTTTGTTGGTAATAATACATTGTCTATAGATAAACGTCTATTTATATGTATGTAAAAGCCATGTTTAAACCGTTTAAAAAAAACAAAAACATGCTTGAATCATTTCTCATATACTATTTAACTAGAACTTAGATGTCTGTCATTATAAGTGTTGTTGAATTTTTTGTTTCAATTCGTTTTATATGAAAATGAAAATTGAAAATTGTTAAGAATATAACGGATCCTCTGAGTTGTCAAGATGACCTTGTATTTTATTTATGTGTTGAATTAGAGTACCCTTATACTCCCTATTTTATAATGCACTTTTGCTTGTAAGAGATAAATATATTTAGTGAAACAAATCATGAAATTTGACCATATAATAGCTCTCTAAGAATTATCATAGGATATCAAATGACATTGTTTTGTCACATCAATTACAATTTTGCGCAATATGCATCAGGAGAGAACCCCCTATGTGCCTAATGGAAAGTGAAAAGGAAAATTGAATAGGCTCACAAATTGGATGATAATTCAAAATTACAGAAGTTTACTCTTCAATCCAATGAATACTGAATGTCTTATGATTTCTCTATTGTACTAGTACAAGCGCTTACGACATTCCTTTGCACCACAATGACATTGAAGCTGTTTGATTTTTCCATCAGAATCAGACACACTATCGAGTGTGTAACCATAGTCATAGGTGAGTTCCTGTTAAATTAGCAAATATACCAATTGTTTATTAAATTTTCTCCATGAAGGAAAAAGCTATCATCAATTAGAGAGGCATGTGCCCAAAATGTATGAAAATAAATAATTAAATTGAGCTAAGCAAATGAAAATATCTTGGGTCTTTTTTTTTTTTTTTAAACACAGCTCTTACTCTAATGATTTTCCATAAATGGGTTCCAATGTATTGGATATTTTTTGAAGTAAAGATTTTTTTTGTTAGACTTCATTATTGAGTATATTTTTTTTTCTCACTGTTTTTACCCTACATTTATGGTCAAAATGGAAATTTAAAGGGGTAAGGATTATTATCTCAAATCAATCATAAATTTCCTAAAACCAATAACAAACCATCATGTTTGAAAGAAAAAAAAACATTGTGAGCTATCAAATAAAAAAGATGATAACACAAGGAATTCTTAAAATCCTTATTACAAAGAGGAATACCTGATAGGGAGGTATGTCTTCTGCTGCAAATAGCACCACACGAGCTAGTCTAGGATCTCTGTGGCTGCTGAGAACACACTGTACAAAGAGGTTTGGTTCACATCCATGGTTGATAAATCTTGAAACATTTCCAAAAGAACCAGCATCTATGCAATATTCAGGATCTTTTTCCATTAATTCGTCCCTTTTTTCAGATAAATTGTTTATAGGCAATGGTACATTACCCAATCGTCTCTGAGAAATATCAATGAAAGAAATCTATATTAATACCACCCTAAATTTCATACATATTTTATGATAATTTTGCAACAAAATTTGCATTCTTACCTCTCTTCCATCTACACTATTGATTGTGTGCAAACAATCAATATCGAATATATAATCATTTCCGTTGGCACTTCCTAGCTCATCGTCTCTACTAAGTACACCAATATACTCGACAACCGGTGCACCTGATGGGATAAAGTCCCATGTTCTTACCGCCCAACCTTTCTTGGGAGTACGATAAACCTGTATAAGAGAATGGTATTTTGGTTAGTTTACATATTATAGACATCAAAGGTAAACAAGTGTAGAAACTTGAGTAAAATGTGAAATGACCTCAAGTCGGTAACTTAAACCCTGTTGAGAAATCTTGTTTCCGCATTTAGGTCCGCATCCACATTGCGGCCCACATTCGACCACGATGTCTTGTGGCTCAATCAATCTAACAAAATAATTGATTCAGTTTGTTAGTAAAGAACTTAATTTTAAGAGTATTAAGAACATCGAACATATTTAAAACAAGTCAAATTATATTTATTTACCCTACGTAAGATCTAACTTTGTGTCAAAAGAAAAACTAAATCTAAAAAATAGTACCTGCCATTGTTATTGTATGAAAACTCCGAGCCATTATGATTAGCACAAGAACATCTTTTGGTTCTACAACTTCCCTTGCAATTGCATCCCGCAGCACTAGATGGAACTTCAATGCTTGGTGAAAATTTGTTTGATGAAATGTATTCAAAACCTAAAATTTTAAAACATTATGAGTGCAATTTTCTTAATCAAAAGAGAGTGACTTGAAAACATATGCACTCCACCAAATAAAGCATACCGCGAAAAAAAAAGCAACTAGACTTACCTGTGGGTGCAACCGGAGGATCATCAAAATCATTGGTTGCAATAATGCTGATAGCTTCTTGTCCATTGCTAATGTCCGTGTATACCAAACTAAAAGAAACAACATTCTTGTCCTTGCATATCAAAAGAACTCAATAACACTGTATTTTTGAAGAATTTGTTGATAACATACCTTGGAGAAGAAGAAAGAGCTTTAGAGACTTGTCCTTCCATTAAATTAATCTAAAGCCAAATTGAATATTAGAATACGACATATAAGTGGAGCAAAATGATATATATCAAATGTAAACATAATGTTAAGAGTGAAATATCATTGACATTGACTCATAGATATGAAAAAGAAATCAAATAAACGTAATATATACAACCTTATATGTTCCCACTTTAGCAAGTTCCCGAAGCTTATTTATCAGATACTTCGAAGTAGTGATTCCAGGAACGTATTCGTTATCTATGCCATTTTTCTCTACCTGCAACAAAATGAATATATAAAAACAAAAAACAAAGAAAAACATGGTTTAATTAAGGCCAAGTCAAAAGGATCACATTGCTTGCCCTCAAAAGCGTTGCAATATTTTTCCCCTTCTTGCGTCGATTCTTGCTTTGATTCTTCTCTTCCTGCTGTAAATGAAGTTGTCACACTATCAGAAATTCAAAACCAAAAACTAACAAATTCAATTAAGTTAGAAATGAATTTAAGTATTCAACTAAGAAATTAACTATAGGTTATGAACTAAATATTGAAATTAATACGTTAATTTGAAATATGAAACACTAGATAACTAATTTCCAAATGAGGGGATAAAAAATCAGTATAACAAATCTCAAGTAATTTGCTTTGGCCCATTCAATAAGACATCATGCAATTTCTCATATCCTTTTCAAAATGTGTATATATACTCTCTCAAGTTATATATACTTCTTAAACTACCTTATAATTGTATAAATAAAATTCAGAAATTAGTTTATAGATATTATAAACTAGTTTTGCACTATATTTATACATCTTACTACAAAACAAACAAATTTTAAGAAGAAAAAAATTTGTGACAATATCCATGGCTCTAAGAGTCTGAAATCTAACTCGTCTAAACTCTTTAAAAAAAAATAAGAAATAAAAATTAATTATACTTTTAGAAAATAATTACTACAATGCCAACATAAATAATGTGAAACATTGGAATCAACATAAACAAGAGAAGAATAAATGAAGTGAAAACTAATTGTATCACACACCTTAGCAAGGAGACGAAGATTGGCAAGCCTAGATGTTTCTCTCAAGGACAAAATGCCCCTAAAGTCAAGTCCATCAAAGACAAGTGAATCATTACTTGTTGATCTTGTACGAGAGATTCTTGAACTTGAATGAGAGCAAGGTTTTCTTCTCAAAGAGTTGAGCTTGGTTCTCTTCTCAACAATATTGTCATCAAAACTGATCATGCCTCTCTTATGGTTAATATCATCTGGAATTTTGTTTCCATTTTCAAGTTGTGAATAAACCTTTGTTGTTGATACCAAACTTTCCTCTTTACTTCCAAGTTCAATCTTTTCAACATGTTGGGCAAAAACTTTGTTGCCGCTGCTGTTGTAAATGTTGTATTGAATCTTAGAGTGATTCTGGAGTCTTGAACTCACTCTTGTTGGTACCATCATAGCCTCATTTTCACAACTCTTGGTTGCCTCCATTTTAATTTATTTTATTTTGTAGGATTGTAAAAATCAAAACCTGCTAATACAAAAAATAAAATTAAATACAATAAAATGATGAAGACGGTGTTTAAAAACAATTATAAAAGAAAATCAAGCAATTCTCTAATGTACATTAAGGAAAACGAAAGAAGGTTAAAAGGTAAACAAAAGAGGCTGAAATAAAATTATCAACACAATGCAACATTGATACTTTAAGTAACCCTAATTAAATATGATATTATATCAATGTTTAAAAAATATTTTTGACAAGAATATTAAATTGCATCTTCAAAAAGATAATAACTCCATTTTATTAAATTTTCCTCAAAAAAACTCCATTTTATTAAATAAACAGAATTTTAAAATATTATACAGTTTTATATGAAATTAATTGATTTATTCTCTTTCTTATATTTTTTAGGCATATATTCTCTTTCACCCAACCGCGTTACACCCTCGTTAAATCAAAAACTTGAAGTCCTCGTAAGCTTAGCTCAACTGATATGGACAATGCATAATATATGCAAGCTCCGGGTTCAAACCCCGACAAAAAAAATCAAAAACTTGAAACAAGCATATGGGCTATTATCCCTCAAGAAAAAGCATATGGGCTATTATATCAAATTAATAACACAAAAAAAAATTGAAAAATATAAAATCCAAAACTTAGCTGGAAAAAGTGGTTATTGGGTTGGGTTGAATGAGATACTATCTATTTTCCTCGGATCCCACCATACTACAGCATCAATCATTGGAACGCAAGTACTGGATTTTATTGGGTAAAAACAGATAAATCATTTAGTCCCAAAAAACCATTGGACATTTTTAAACAATAATACAACACATATATTGATTTAATTCCTATGATTTATAAAACCTGATAGGATCCCTAAAAAAAACACCTGATAGGAGTCGTAAAAAAAAATTAAAAAACCTGATATGATATATACAAATTTAAAATTTGAAAAAATAAATAAATATTTTAGGATATCTGAAAGAGTTCGAGAAAAGTATGATAAAACATTGTGTAAGCAACCATTGTCATAAAATTGTTTGAACAAGCATCATTGACATAAAATTAAATCTCAATCACATTTTTCTTGTAATATAACATATTGTTGATTAATCAAAAAAAACATTCAATCAAACATGACAACGTCAATTTGAAAACAATAGCTCCAGTTGGAGTTGGAAAGGATTTAACTTGCAAGGATATGTATTGCAAACTCACCTGGTAAGTGAAACTATATGAAGATCAATGGGAGAAAAAGAAAAATATATATGATAGTATATGTGAATGACTGATATATATATATATATATATATAGCCGAGACCGGGAGACTGCAAGTATGTTAAGTATATTCGTCAAACAAAGTATTTTAGTATTTTTTTTTTTTTAGAGGAAAAGTATATTAAGTATTAAATCTCATTAAATATTTAACAAAATGAATAAATAATTAATAGCGTTCATCGTGGAAATTTTTTTTTTTAAAAAAATATTAAGGAAAAGTTATAATATATCGTATTTTTAATTTTGGATTGGAAGGAAAAAAGGAAATATTGTATTTCATATTTTTGCTAAACATGGAAGTTAAATTATTAAAAAGTAAAATAGAAGTGATCGGGAAAAATATCAAATAATTAATGAATTAAATTAAATCATCTGCTAATAATGCATCGAAAGAAATAAATTAAATAAAGAATTTGAATAAAAAAAGTAAAATATTTAAACTCTAAATAATTCAAAATTCAAAAACATCATTAACTTTAACGTTGACTACCTAGAATAATTTAAAATAAAATATATTTAATCAAATATCTTATTAATAACATACTTATAATAATTTTCAAATATAGAAAAAAGAAATTTTTCATAAAATTATCGTTTTCAATTTTTAATGTAACATTAATTACTATTTTTTATTATTATTATACTCTCTAATTTATATTATGTGCATCACCTAACGAATACTTTTATAAAATTATTATTTTCTTTATTTCATATTAGGCAAAAAGACGGGCACACACGTCCCCGTCTTTTCGCTCTTATTATTTCGTTAACGTTTGAAAATTATGAATGATGTTTTTTTATGAAATTTTGATTTTGATTAAAAAGTAAAAATATAAAAAAAAATATATGCTTTCAAATTATAACAAATCAAACTAATCATGGTTATCTATTTCAATAACACCAACAATATAACCAAAAAAATGTAATCTGAATTCTTGTTTTTTTAATGACACCAATAACAATCTTTAATTATAGAAAAAGTTGTTTAAGGGTATAAATGAGATAATGAAAAAGCAAGTATAGATGTACTCATTCTAGTTTGTTACACTTTTTAAAAGATAAAGGAAAAAAAATTGGACATATATATACTCAAATCGTGTTTGTTACACTTTTATTTTAATATTTGAATTTACTTTTATCTATTTATTATATGTGTTATTTGTATTAAAAGTTGTGGGTAATTTTGAAAAGAGAAAAAGTCAATCCAAAAGGGGCAAAACATGATATTTTCTTTATATAGTATAACTTTTTGTTTGAAATGATCTAATGTGAAATTTTGTGTGGGAGGGAGGGAGTATATAGTTTTATAGATACATACTAACATGATTGATATATTTTTTAATGATTAATTGATATGATTAAACAGATTGTTTTTCCTAAAAAAATTATTAAATAGATTTTTATCAGTACATTATTTCATATAAAATTAAATGTTATTCCTCGTCTTATAATAATAATTGTCATTTTTGTAAAGAAAAATAATATGACGAATATATTTACAAGGAGCATTCCAACCTCTACAACAAGTCTAGACCTAGCATCATAGCATGAGAAATCTGAGTTTAGATTCTCTCCATTTATATTCCTCTCCATTTCTTCTATTTAGATAGATAAAGACACAAAAATATTTGAAAAAAGATTAAGTAATTAACAATGGTGAGACTCACTTACTGGTAGAGTCCACTATCAATTTTTTGTGTTTATCTCTCTCCAAATTATATACTCCATTTATTTTATCAAATTAAGAGGATCTCAACTCGAGAAATCTACCCACGTCCTATGAAGAGTTAAAGAACTCCCACCAAATCACATGCTCATTAGTCGAAAACAAATCCAATACAACAAGTCCTTAGAAATGTGGTTCGATACATCATGAGTCATGACATCTACACTGAAAATGCTAAAAAAATGCCTTTTTAAATGTGAAATCCCATGCTTTCTAATGGAACAATCACCTTCAATCGCTTGCTTCACCAATTTGTACCGACGTATGCCTATTAATGAGCTTTTCATGCAGTTTCATGTACAAATTTCCTTTCAAGCTGTATGACTTCTCAATTCATGCCTTATTTTAATGTAAAAATGTCCCTTGCTTCACCAATTTTGTTCATTCATTTGTCATCTTCTTCTTGGATCAAACCATCCACTTGTTTCCACTCCAACACTCCGTATAGATTTGGATAGCACTCGCCACCATCAACGAATTCAGGGAGGTTCTTGATCCAATCCTTTGGATTGAGCACCTTGACCTTCGTTCCACATCGGACACTACAATGTTTTTCTATAAAAGCGTAATCAAATTTGGGGATAGAAACTTTTAACAAAGTGCATCTACATGAGGAGGACCAAACGAGCTACAAGCATGAATTGTGGTTGTAGCAGCAATAGTTGAAACACTTGGGATAGGGGATAAAGATAGATATCATCAGCTTTATGTGAGTTACCACCTAGGAAACTTGTTGTGAGTTACTAAAAAAAATGGGTGGAGAGTCAGACGTCTCGTTCTTCCAATATTTTAATTAGGCATGCATATTTCCTCGAGCTTTCACCTTGGCAAGGAGTTTTCCCAATTTAGTTAGCTTTATCTTTGGTTTCATCTAATATGAGAGATAAAAAATAAAAATATCGGAAATCATTACTACCTCAAAAACATTAAAAATTATTTGATGGCACTTACTAAAATATGTCTTCAGTTTAGAATGGTACATTTGAGGATGTCCCTAGGTTCCATCATGTACATCAAATTCAAAATTCCAATAGTACATTGGGTCATCGGAGGAAACAACTCCTCGTTTAACCCTTTAATACCCACAACTCCGGGAAAAATACAATTTTAGCTTGTTTCCAAACTTTATTGGAGGAAAAAACTCGGTTGTCATCTCTTAACCATTAAGTAGTGATGCACTATAAAAAGAGACTCTTGCATACTATTTTATTCATTCAAAAAGTTAGTGGTACAAGGTAAGGGTCAAGAATCATAGATTCAAGGTAGATGATTTCCCTCCTCCTCTTGCTCTCACTAGCGTATTTTTTTTTATTGTTTTGTAATGATGTATGTTTTCATGAGTAACTAAACGTCTCTTGAGTAGGGTTCAACGATGAACACATTCTTATTTAATGGATTCAATAAATAAAGATTTCATTCAGTTTATGATTCAAGTGTCAGATTTAATTTGTATATGTCTGTTCTCTAATGCTTTTTCAAACTAACGATGAAACTGATCTCTAGGTGGATTATATGATTGACGACCCTACTTCATTCCGACCAAGACAATAGTAAATTGCTTACTTTCTCAATTAGATTCTTTTAATCAAATCTTTTTTTTGTGGTGATCGGGGTTCAAACCCTAGACCTTGCATGTATTATGTATTGTCCCTACCAACTGAGTTAAGCTCACGGGGACCTTTTAATCGAATCTAAGTATGAATTTACGGTTTTGACTCGTAAGAAAATGGCGCAATTGTAACTAGTTTAATTGTGGTGATACAAAAATAAAACTTTCACGGCTATATCATAGGGTCATAATTTTAATTTCTTAAATCAAAAGATAGGTCATAAGTTAATGATTAAACGCATTAATTCTAACAAAGACGGAAGGGTAATTCAAGGATTCTCCAATTGGCGTTACGTATCTAAATGAAACAAACTTAATCTTGCATTGTATGTGCAATTAAGTCCATGCAACGACTTATAATAAATTCCGCTAATTACTAAGTTGAACGACAATCCTTGTGAGACGATAACTTACTACTTTATTACTTTTTACGGTTTGATGTACTTACCAATTCGTCTATCAAATTTTTGGTGTTGTTGTCAGGGGTTGTTGATATTTTGACAAGGTAATCGCAGAATTTATTTTATGAATAATTAGGTTAGGTTTAGGTACGTTTTTTAATTTCTATTTTTTATTTATTTATTAATTTAATTTTTCGATTATTTTTTTTAGTTTTTTTTTTAGTTTTAGGTTAGATACTAGAAATTAGGGTTTCCTCTTTTCTAGTTTAGTTTTATCTTTTAGGATTAGCTTCTAATCATTTTAGATTAGGTTAGTTTTTATTTTCCTTGTTTTTAGGTTACATTCGATTTGTTTTTATTTTATTAGTCTTATCTTATTTCAAAAAAAAAAAATTAGTTTGTTTTTATTAATTTTATTAACTCTGAAACTCCACCGTGGTTGATGGTGTTGCATGCTTCTAAGTAATAGGTCAGATGAGCATTACAATCCTCTGATTCCTTACTTGAGAACTGGTTCTCCTTTAGAGCGGTGAGAATTGTATTTTTGATGTCAAAGAAGATTGATGGTGTTGCATGCTTCTAAGTAATAGGTCAGATGAGCATTACAATCCTCTGATTCCTTACTTGAGAACTGGTTCTCCTTTAGAGCGGTGAGAATTGTCTCTTAACCTCTAAGTAATCATCTACTATAAATAGAGACCCTTGCACAGACACTTATTCATTCAGAAAGCTACTTGTACAAGTCAAGGATATACCATCAGGAGCTTCAAGGCAAAGGATCTACATCCTTCTCTTGTTTTCCCTAGGGTATGTTTTTTTATTTTTTTGTAATGATGTCGGTTGTCATGTGCAACTAAACCTCTTTGATTAGGGTTCTAAGATGAACCTCTTCCTATTTTTTGGATTCAATTAATAAAGTTTTTATTTGTTATGATTTCAGCTATATTTGCTTTTCATTTGTTTCACCGTTTAAATCTTTTGCAAACTAGGTTAGAGTTCATAAATTAATTATTGCACTTTAACCGAGTCATTACATATGACTTTTGCTTAAGAATCTTTAGTTTATTAGGGACCCTTAGGGTATGAGATTTAGACATCTCAATGGAGTATAATTCCATTAGATGACAATTTAGGAGGCACGCGAGAAGTTGACGTCAAAGGATATGTCCATGGCTTTCATGATTGATTTACGGGGGTTATGGAGCAATCCGACATCTATAGGGATATTCTTCCTATGAAAAAACCATTGTTGATATAATCCTTAGATCTAAATTAACAGGTAATTTGAATTCATCCAATAAAGAAGGAATAGTAGATTTAAGGATTCCCTAATCAGCGTTACGCATCTGAATAAAACTAACCTAATCTTGTATTGGGCATAGCAATTAAACCATGCAAACCTCTTTTAAATCTCTTTTTTTATTTAAGTTCAATAAGTTCCACAAGTTACCAAGTTGAACAGAAATCCCTGTGGAGACGATAAACTTACTACTTTATCAATTGTTACGATTTGGTGCACTTGCCAATATGTACACCTTTCATCCAGAAGTTTTTGGCGCCGCTGCAAGGAATTGTTGATATTTTGACAAAGTAATCGGTACAATTTATTTTGTAAATGAGTTGGTTAGGTTTAGGTAAGTTTTTATTTTATGTTTTTATTTTCATTTTATTTGTTTTTATTTTCGATATTATTTAGGTTAGATTTAGTTGTTTTTATATTTTTTTTTTGTTTTATTTTTGTTATATATCCAAAAACCAAAAAAAGAAATACAAATTTTTTGTTTTAGTCTAGTTCTCTACAAAAGCTCTTTTTAAAATGTGTGATGTTGATTCAGGTACCTTGCTATTCGACTCAGACATCGATAAAACAAAGAGAGTTGTCCGGAAATCTATCTGAGAAGCAAGAGAAGCAGCAACTAATCCATTGTTTGATCTTAGTGATTTCTCATCCGACGACGATGTCGGAGACATGGAACACATAACATTGTTATGGAAGACTCGATAACCTCAATGAAGTTGCTCAAGGGTTTCAACCAACAAACCCAGTCTTCTTTGATGCCAAGAACTTAGTTCTCACAGCGTTGAAGGAGAGCCAAATTTCAGGT
>Ga0315914_1009348_pt1 | contig 12656 bp, 4 predicted proteins | sample MpolenodulesMG_FD_203920 | JGI IMG/M metagenome (GOLD analysis project Ga0315914, IMG submission 203920) | Medicago polymorpha root nodule microbial communities from Los Angeles, California, United States - elongated nodules | ecosystem: Host-associated > Plants > Roots > Nodule | place: USA...
CGTGATATAAAGACGTGGAACGTGATTCTTAATGGTTGATGTGTTTTAGGGAATACACATGAAGCGAAGAGGTTATGGAAAGATATAATAGCGTATAAATGTAAGCCTGATATTTTTACATATGCAACTTTTATTAAGGTGATGACTAAGAAAGGGAAATTGGGAACTGCTTTGAAGTTGTTCAACGGAATGTGGAAAGATGATAGTTGTAAACCTGATGTTGTGATATGCAATTGTGTGATTGATGGTCTTTGTTTCAAGAAGAGGATTCCTGAGGCATTGCAGGAGTTGAATATCCAACTCTTTCTACTTGCTGTGGTCTCATGAAACAAATAATGAAGGAGGGTGTGAGAGAGTTGTTGGTGTTGTTCTTCTGGAGAATGTAAGAGAAAATGAATGGAGGAGGGAAAATTAGTTAAGAGAGGGAGCATGTGAATACTTTTAATCTTAAATAAGGCTATTAATTATTTCTAATTTATTTTTTTGTTTTTTTTTTATTTTAAATTACAAGTGGCCTATGACCGGGTCAAAATTTGAGGGGGCCTATGAGTTGCATAAGGGGGTGAAGTTTGAGGGCTGGAAAATGATTTTTTTTAATAGGGAACTAAAATTGCTACGGAACCAAACATAGGGGGGCCAAAAGTGCATTTTAGCCAATTATGTTTCGTTGGTGGCTCAAAGTGAAGGTGAAATGATTTGGTTTAGATTTGAATCCATGGTTATAAATCCTTTGAAATATGTAGTATACCTTGATTTTTACCTTTAGCTTTTTGGTTTTTCTTTTGTTTAGGAAGTGTTCTTCCCTAGACTGGTTTGTTGTTGATTCATAATAGACTCATTATGTATCTATTCATCTCTATTTTGTGCACAACTTCTGACATCATAGAGTTTTAATATATTTGATTTCTTTGGCTTAAATAAAAATTGTAATCGATAGAAGTTGCCATTGAATCTTCAAAGAGCTTAATTTATTCAGCTTTTGATGTTCTCATGGCCTAAAGCTATTCAAACTACCAAACTCAACACGAGAAACAGCCGCCACCACCAAAAAGATGCAAATTTTCATTTGTTGAATTAGTTACCTTTTTTTTTTTTTTTTATCACCTTTATTGAAACAATGCATGCAAAGATAGTGGTACAAGTAAAGATAGTATGCAAACATAAAATTTCTTTACATGACTAGTCCATTAATGTAGAGGACTATATAAACAATTTTACTTTTTTCTTTCAAATTCATTGTGTTAACCCTGGTTGAACTCAAGGTTATGTTCTGTTCTAACATTGGTGAAAGTTGTATGCTGCAATCCAATATTCATTTTCATTCATTTGTTGTTAATAGGATGTCAGCGGTAAGGCCTGCATAATATATTAACATTATTAAGCAGCATGCTTAAAGGCTCTGGTTTGAAAGAAAGGCTTTTGAATTAAGTTGATCGAATGTGATTTAGCTGCTGATCAGAGCACTAATTTTGGGACTGTACTGATTGCATTGCTGCTACTAAAAATCATGTTGAAGAAGAAAAAAGATATCATTTTCTACCCAATTTTTACTAATGCACATCTGTTTGCACTCTATCTCTTTATTCTAAACAAAAACACTATTTTCTTCCTAAAAATTATTTTCTCCCATCCTCTAACAAATCCAATTAACCCATTATCCCAAATGACCATGTATCCTAGGCGTATCCCATGTATCCCGATTCAATCTAGTATATACTACGAGACTGACGTTTTCGTTTCAGTTGCAGAAACCTGGCCGAGCTGCGCAACCCGACATAAATTCCAATTTTTTACGTTATTTTTTTATGTTTTTTATGGATTAGTCCTGGAACCAGGGTCAGGTTTTGTATAACCCGCCAGAAAACCCTAAATTTACCCTCTTTTTTTTTCTTTCTTTTTCCTGTGTCGGTACTGGAAACTGGGTCAGGTTTGTGTGACCCATCAGATATTACAGGTGAACTGTAAGGTGTGGAAAATAATTGACAATCGTTTGAAATTTGAAGTATTCTAGGCTATGACTTGAGTTTCGCAGTATTCTAAAATTTGGAGTTATGTTTGATTTTGATTGAATTAAGGATGTTTTATGTTATTTACTTTTGTTTATAACTTGAGTTTTGAAATATTTGAAGTTTATATATGATATTTTAAGTCCTATTTTTTTGTTGATGTATCTTACAATAGACGATACGATACACGAATCAAACAGGTGGCTGAACGATACACAATATGTATCCCGATCGATTTGATCACCATACTCCATTTACATGCAAATTAAGTTCCTCCCTTGGCATTTTGGTGTTGTCTTGGCTGGGTTTAGTGTTGTTGAGATTTCTTTCTTTGTTGTTATTTTTTTCCATGTCTGCGTTTGTAAGTCAGTTTTCCACCTCTTATGCAGTTCACTCGGGAGTTTTATACATGCAGTCCTCCAACAATATGGACAGTTTGGAGGTCAAGAAACAATAGATATTTTAATAATGTGGTGCTATCTGTTGAATAAGTGGTGGGAATGATTAAGGTGCTTTCTCGGTCATGGCTTATCGGAGTCTGCTGAGATTTCCGATACAATTCTGTCTAGTTTTTCTGCCTCTGCTGTGCAATCTCAACTAGTTTCCGCTTTGTGTTCCTACGATAGCTTTTGGCATGTTGTAAGCCTTTGTTGGTTTCCTCCAGTTGTTATTTGATGCCTATAGTTTTAAGGTTTGTTGCTGTTGTTTTGCTCGCGTGTGTTACTGATTTGAGCTCAATCCGATTGAAGTTATGGCTTCTGATTCTATCTAATTTTTCCGTAACAGGTCTGGTTTCATAAATAATTCCGTGCTTTTGGTCTTGTTATTCTATGAGTTCTCTTTATCTTTTGTTGGCGCATGGAGTTTATGTACTTCATGTATTGTGAAGAACCTAAAGTTATATTTAAATGATACAAGGGGAATATTAGACATGACAACAATTTTTTGTGATTCTTAATTTGATTACTTTGTAATTTTATTATTTTAGAACTTGCAGCTTTTGTATGTTGTAGAAGATATAGATGGTAATCGGTGAATAATCTATTCAATCTTTAAAAATTGTTTGCTAGATATTTGCAATGAATTAGCTAGTAACAGGGGCTTTACCTAACACTTCTCAAATGCTTCAACACACACCACCTTTTAAGATAAAAAGAACTTCAACACTATTGTACACCCCAAAACCACAAAATTTCTTTTCATGACCAATCCATTAATGTAGAGGACTATATAAACAATTTTACTTTTTTCTTTCAAATTCATTGTGTAGATTTTTAGTCTTCATAACAACTCACTGTCCATGACAAAGGCTTAACCAAAGATTTTTGGTTGTTTTGGGACTGGTTTGATGGTTTTATTGCTGGATCTGTTTGTAGTGAATCTTCTTCAAGGAAAAACCAAGGTATACCGATTGAATTCATGGTTGATTGAAGAAGAAGAAACAAGGCTAACAGGAAATAATAATTTTTCATTAAAAAATTACATATTTAATTGAAATGTATTTAAGATGCTAAATACGAAATTTTAATCAAGTATCACTTAATTTTTATATATTTTGTTACAATATTAACAATAAATTAATAAAAATAATATTTAAAAGTGATTTAAAAAATAATATTCTTTGAAAAAGTTAAAATAATAAATGTCTCTGGTTATTACTTCATAAAAATAAAGGGTAATAATCATTTTAGTCTGTGGATGTATAACACGTAGTCGCAATATTCCATTAATGTCTCAAAATTTAATAATAGTCTCTGATTGTGCATTGAGTAAGTCAAAATAGTCTTTTAAATTAAAATTAGTCCAAAAAATTAGTCATTTATTGTCATATCAACCTCTATAAGTATTTACTTATTGTCATATCAGTCATCCTATAAAAAGAGTTAATGTCAGCATTGAAAGACTATTTTAACGACAAAGATCAATTTGAGTAACAAAATGCACAATCAAGGATCATTTTAAAATTTCGATATATTGAACGACTATTATGGCTATTCGTTACACATTTAAGGATCGATATGATTATTTTTCGAAAAATAAAATTCTATGGTTATGGTTCAGTGTTAGGTTAACAAACCGTAGAAATTTTCTCAAATATAACCTATTCATAAGTTTTAATTGTTAAGATATTTATGTGCTGGAGTTAAATCAATTGAGCAAATCAAGATATTGTTTTTTTAAATGGTTTATCAGTTACACCAAATAACAAATTGTTTAAGAGAATCTAAGTTCGATTTTTTGATGGAATACTGATTTCCCTAAGAACCGGACGTTTAACACCAAAAACAAACAAATCAATTAAGCAAGTTTACCAACTAATTTTGTCATTGGACTTTTTTTTGGAAGAAATAGCAGTCATATATATCCGATCTAGTCGGTCAAATCGGGTCTTCAGTGTATATCCAAAAACATTGAAGTGTCAAACAAAAGAGTACTGTGTTCACATGGTATGCAGATACATAACATAACAGGGCTTCTGAACAATGCTAAACCCGGTGACAACATAACTGGTTTGAATGACTTTGTCCTTACAAATACTGCAGAGGAAATGACATTTTCCCAGGTACACATCAACCGTTGAACAAGGAACATGCTCTGGAATCATTTTGAACACTGTTACTTCAAACATGGAAACATTACATGTCATTTACAAATTAAACATAACAAAGTTAATTGGTTACTCCTCTTTTTTTTTTTTTTTAAGGATAGTTACTCCACGTTTTGTTAAATAGATTTTATTTTTATTAATTCTATTTATACGATATTAGTTTTTATTGACCTAATTCGTTGTTACAAAATTGACTATTGAAGTAAGAGATGTCACTTACATTATAAACTCTTTTTTGATTTTATCTCTTTACAGTGTAGGATTTGAGTTATCCTAAATAAATCAACTCACTCTAGTGACATGTAGTATTAAAGTTTTGTATTTGGTTTAACATCACAACTAATTTTAAAATGACCAATTATATCTAACAAACAGCTCAAAACACAATTAGTTAATCTGTGAACCATTTAGTAGGAAGCATATTACCGGAAATTTTGATTTGCTTAGAAGAAAAACTACAAAGTATTTCATCAAGTTAAAGAGAAATGAAATGAACCCTACTAGAAAGATCCTGAAAGTCTTATGGAAGAGTTTCAAGAACAGTATGTTCTAAGAGATCTAGTCCATAAATTTGTTTAAAAGGCTTTGGATTCTATAACACATTGATGAAATCCACAGTGATTGAATGATTGACTGTAGCTCATGGGGCTCATGCATGTTTTGTGAAATTGGTATAAGAGGACTTGACTGTGAGAAAGACAAAAATAAGTTTTGCCAATTTGGCTCTCTTGTACGAGAATGGAAACTCAGCCAAATCCAACAGTGGTATCTCTGACTTTACTAGCCACCTCATCGTTCATACGGCACACGTTCAATAGACTACTCATTGTGTTACTCATACAAAGATTCTGAGCTATGAAGCTCAAGAATACTCTCAAAAATATAATTCTAATACTTATATTTGGTACCCATATAAAGCACATTGTATTTCCAAATGTGGTTGATATGTTCAAATTGAACCAACATTTAGGCTTCATTTGATAAGATCTGGCTTGCTGAAGTAATTAAGAAATTATGCCTACACAACACTTCCATCAATCAAATGAAGTATATGCCTACAGTATTAAAAGCATCCAGACAATTTGAGAACAAACCAAATCACCTCAACTCTAAGAACAGATATTGTATCACTTGCACATCAATGTATAGAAACCTCATGTTGGCACTAGTCGACAATCGTCGTCAGGAGTGAAGAAAAGCATAGCTAATACTGCAATGAACAAAATAGCACAGAGAAACAGAAATGCTTTCTTCTTCCCCAAAAGCACTTGAGGTTGTGATCGCGTCTGAATTCCCTCCTCTGGCAGTGCATCGCGTTTGAGATCGTGCAAAACGTACTCAACTATCTTATCCTTAAGCTTCTTATACCGAGGATCAGCATTGTCCAAAGCCAGGACTCCAGTCATACCCACATAAGTGTATTTTTCAAATTCACACACATCAAAGCAAGTTATAGAAGAAAGTTCTTCCAACAAGAAAGTCTGAAACAAAGATTAACAAACATTTCAATCAGTTGAAACATCGACCGTTTTTTTTTGAAATAGCATATGCATTAATAGGCCTAGCACAAGATGTGCAATAGGCCAACAATTCAAGCCAATGCAGTTCTTAGGCCCTTAATTATTTCTGGAAATTCAAACGGTACGAAATGCTTAATAATTCCAAGTGCTTGGAAGTTGCAAACACAATTGCTCTGAAAAATCACACACATATCATGATATATCAACAGATCTAAAACTAATTAGAGTTCCTGATGCATAACTAGTAAAGACAGAAAATTAGCTTGCACATTGAAAATTTCCACGAAGCTTAAACACTTATTATTTCTTGAAATTTAAACGGTACAAAATGCCTAATAATTCCAAATGATTGGAAGCTGCAATCACTATTGCATTGAAAATTCAAACACATATCAACGACATATCAACAGATCAACATCTAATCATCGTTTCTGAATCCAAATTAGTAAATAATCATAGAAAATTTATTTGAACATTGAAAACTTTCCCGAAGCTTTAATTCGACAAATTAACAAATCATCGCAAGTAAACTTTCCTGAATATTGAAAACTTTCCTGAAGCTTTTATCAACTATAAATCAACAAATCTAAAACTAATCATTGTTTCTGATGCATAATTAGTAACTTATCACATAAAATTAATTTGGTCATTAAAAAATTTCACGAAGCTTGAAATTGATAAATAAACAACAAATTATGAAACTATAACTAATTTTCAGTAGACTTTTAACAGTTTAGTGTCGCATAATTAACCTTTTTGACGCATAATTAGTAAATAATCACAGAAAACAAATTCACACATTCAAAATTTTCACGAAGCTTTAAATTAATAAATAAACAACAAATTATGAAACTATAGCTAATTTTCAGTAGAGTTTAACAGTTAATTGATTATAAATCTTCGTTGAGACTTATACTTACTGAAGCATCTTCGTTGAGATTTTCTTCGGTAATCTCAGAAATCAGAGATAAATCCACGGATTCTTCAGGAAATGATCCAGATGAAGCATTCACATTCTTGTTCGAGATCTGAACAAAAAAAAAAGAGTAGAAAATGAAATTAACGAAAATTGAATCAGAAAATTGAAATGCAAAACGAAGAAGAAATGAGTATCAAGTTTATGAATCGATGAATGTTCATGCCTTTTTGGATTTCTTCGATGGAAACTTTTTGGATCTTCCGGTGTGATTCTCGTTGGAGCAAGAACCAGAGTTCTGTTGGTGTTTGGCGGGTTAAATGTTTTGCGGATTTCAATTTCCACTGTAATTACTATTTATAGCTCAAATGTTCTCGAATATTGTGAGGATAATATATATTTTTTAGTGAAAAAAAATTAATTCAAACCTCTAAAAAAGAAATTTACCGGTATTTTTTTAGGGAAATTAATTTATCTTCTAATAATTTTTATTTTTTTTATTAAGACAAGTTTATAAGAATGAAGTTTACTAAAGATTGTTCATGGATTGAACCATGTTTTTCGACTCTCTCATATAAAATAAGGCATAACAATCTATTTTAACTCATTCTTGGAAAATATATTTCAAAGAAAACACATAAACAGAATCTTAATCAAATTAGACAATTTTATTATTACATAATTACACATGGCAACGGGGCATGTTGGGGGCGGGTTTAAGCATCCTCGTCCCCGCTTACATGCACCCGTCCCCGCCCTCGTCGCCATACTATATTAGGGGTAAAATTTGAACACCGAACCGCGCTCAGCCCCCACCCGCGAAAACTGTTTTTTTTATAAAATATTTAAAGATTGCATATTTTTTCATAGCAACAAAAAACAATAATTATATTAATGATTAAAACTCTAATAAAAAATTTCAAAAGAGCAAAATAATTATAATAAATATGTTTCTAAAGAGTAATAATATATTAAAATATGTTGGTGCTTATGGAAATAAAATTTTAAAATTTAATAAAGTAAATTTTAAAAAGCGGGCGGGGCGGGGCGGGGGTGCGGGACAGATATGGTATTAAAGCCCCGTTTACGGGTATGGTATTAATGCCCCGTAAATTTTGGTTTTTAGTACGGGGGCGGGGCCGTGGGAAGTGGTAGAGTGGCTCCCTATGATCAAATATATCAAAAAAGACATCGATAATAAATCTACGATTGCTTTTCTCATTGACTTCCACATACCAACGCAAGAGCTTCTTTAGGGTTTCCTAATCATTAATACCATGAGCCTCTACCATTTCCACAATAGATTTTTTGAAATCTTCGCAAGGATTTCGCGAATCCATTGAAAGCTCAAGGGTATTCTCGAATTCTTTTCTCTTGAATATGGAGGATGTCCCGCTCGGATCGAAGAAAATTATATCCTAACACAAACCGCGAATAATTGTCTTATGATATTTGTCATACCCCATTTTTTGACCTAATTTTCTTTTTTTACTTGTCTTTTAAACCGGAATTTTTCGTCATTTTAGACAAAATTTCGGCAGAGGTTACTTTGAAGTACCTCGTTTTGGTTCTGAAGGCGACAGTTTTATTATTATTATTATTGTTTTTTATTTATTTGCTTTATTATTTAGTTTTTTTGTTATTATTTTTATTTCATTTTTATTTATTTTATTACAATTTTTGTTTATTTATTTTATTATTCAGAATTAGTCCTCATTTAGTCCTTTGTCTTGCTATCCAATAGCATACCATCCCTTTCAAGGGTATTTTGGTCCAATCATTTTTAGCACAATTCTAATTTGTCACTATAAAAACAACCATCAGATTCAATCATTGGAGACTGGCACAAATCCTAAGAGAGGCTACAATCTAAAAAACCCTAAATCTCATAAACAATTTCCAGCAACACAATCAAATCGATTTTCCAGAATTCGTACAACACACAACATTTTTTTACAGCAATCATCCTCAACCTCCAACATGTAAATCATTTTCGCCCATCACAAAAAACAACACAACATCATTTTTTTCAAACCTGCAAACAAACCAATAACAATCCAGTAGAAATCTCATCAACACCAACCACGTTTCTTTTGAAAATCATACAAAACAACCAATAAATTTCCTACCCACAACACCACAACAACCTAATTCGGCCACAACCTCAACAAGGAGCCCAAACACAAACCGAATCAAGAACAAGGTAGAAAAGGGTCCTTTTTCCATTTTTGGTTATGATTTTAAAAACTAGATCTAGGACGGTTTAAACTTCTTCTTTTAAAAGTATTTTCGAAAACAGAACAAGAAGAAGAGAATGTAGAAGATTTTATTTCGTAACTTGAAACCTAGATCTAGCGTGGCTCAAATTTTTTTTTTAAAAAACCAAGTTGATTTTCGAGAAGTATGAAGAAAATGATTGTTTAAAAAATCAAGAAATTTAAAAAAAAAAACAATTTTCTTTTGCTACGGCACGGCAGCGCAGCCCCTTGGGCCGCCGGCCACCGCGTCAGAGCCATGAAGGTTCATTAGAGTTCTTGTGTTTTGTTTCCAGGACTTCAGAGGGAAAAGAGGGATTCTCGGATAAGAGAGAAGATGGGCTGAGAAAATTAAATTGGAAAACCCTAAAAAATAATGTTTTATACTCCTTCTGCTGGACCAGTTCAGTTGAACCGACCCAGTTCCTGAACCGGCCGAGCCATCTCTCTCAGGGCCCATAACCTTTCCTTCTGATCTTCTCTCTTTCCCTACTACTACACCCCACTGTTTAACTTTCTGCACCCCTATCTTTTCTCATGCATTTTTTTTATTTCCTTTATATCGTCTTTATTTTTTAGCATATGTATTTATTTAGAACCAACAACGTTTCATGCATTTTTATTTCTTCATTTTTCTTTTTTAGCATATTTAGTTATTTCATGCATTTGTAATTTTATTTTGTCATTTTACTCTATTTTATTTTTTTGTGACTTAGAATGTATTTAGGAACCAATGTAAATATAAATGAGAATATTGCATTGCATTGCATACATATTTATTTATTCCACTTTTATGCTTTAGAATGTATTTTAGGGACAAATGTAAATATATAAATGAGAATCTTGCATTGCATGCATTTTTATTTATCCCGCTTTATGTCAAGGCCTAAAGCAAGAAAAATCAAGGACAAATCAAAATAGTAGTATAGTTGATTCCAAGGAAAAGGAGATTTCCATTTTGATCCAACGTCACTATGGAAAATCCCTCGCGCTTTAGTTTATTTTATCACGCTTAACCTTTTAGACTTTACTTAGAAAAACATAAAATCACAAAAACATTCAAATAGTTAAAGCCAAAAACATTAGAATATTCAAAACATTCAAAAATATATTTCTTAACAAACCTTGGATTTCAAACCAAGTGACTTCTACTTTTTTAAAATCAAACTTCAATCAATTTTAATCATATCTAGACTTTTGCAAACTTTAAAATCAATCAAATCGCATTTTATTCTTCTATGCCATTGGTGCCTCTTATCCTCTCAAAAACATTTTCAAAACCAATCGAATCACATTTTATTCTTCTATGTCATTTCGGCCTCTTATCTTCTCAAAAACATTTTCAAACTTTAAAGCCAACCAAAACAAATCACTCGGCTTTTTATCCCGAACTACGTGAATCCCGTTTCAGGTATGTAGGCAAAGGACTTTGTCTTTCCAAATCAACAAAATAACAAAAACATTTTCTTTCTTTCATTTACACACTTAGGCCTTATTTACAAGCAAGTAACCAATTTAGCACAAAGATAAATAAAAACAAGAGGTTCCTATAGAGTACTATAGACGTTTAGGGTGCTAATACCTTCCCTTAATGTAACCAACCCTCGAACCTTTAATCTCTAAAAATATAGGGTTATTTCAAACTTTTGCCCTTTTTCCTTGGAAAAATAAAATCTCGGTGGTGAGTCTAAAAATTGTGAGTCAACGTTAACCAATAGCTTGATATCTGAAAATCACTGCGACAATATTCATGCTCTTCTTTGGCCACTTTTTCAAGGTGGATCAATGTAACACCCTATTTTCCAATGATAATTATTAAATATTAAGAATATATTTAATAGTAAGGATGTTACAAAACTCGGCATTATATCACATAATAACAATAATATGTTTTCTTTTAAAATAAATCCTCTGGAGAATAAGAAAATTATTCAGTGATCACGTTAATAAATTCATACTTGTCATTCAATAATCATAAATAGGAAAATAACAAGGTTTCCAAGATTCAACTCAAACTACAATTAAAAATTAAATCGTCATCCCCAACCCTAGTGTTACATTATCAGAGCCCGTAGAGATTACATACTTATTAAATTACCAAATAACATAACAAAACGGAGGGCATCCCCTCATCTCCACCTTCTAAAACGTCCCATAGCTACTCCTTGTCAACCTGGGTATCTATACTCAAGGTACAACCAAAATAAGGGATGAGAAATCATATCATAACATAATAATAGGAAAAAAAACACATATTAAATAAATATCAAAATAATATAATCTCCACTATATCTTCACTCTCAACAGTTGTTATGCATAATCTCTTCTTTTCACAAATCACTAAAGCACATCATTTTCACACTTACAACCACCAAGCACAAAACATCATATATGTATGCATATGGACTCTCCTATCGACCTATATGAATGTGGTACCACACCTACTCATCATTTTTCCAGAGTTATGTTACTGAACTTTCACTGCTTATTTTGCCAGAGTTATGTTACTGGACTTTCATTGCATATTTTGCTAGAGGTATGTTACTGGACTTTCACTGCATAATTTGCCAGAGGTATGTTAATGGACTTTCACTACATAACAATGCAAGACATCATGCTCTAGACTCTACATGGACGCATAGAATTAAAATCAACAAGTTTTACAAGTATACACTCATCACATAATCCACATACTAATGCAAGATTTCCCCTAAAATGTACGACTCTAATGCAAGCACACAAAACATCAATCACCACTCTTATCATCATCATAGATAAATATCATCACTCTCATCATCGTCATAAGTTAACCATCGACACTCTCATCTTCACAACAACATAGACATCGTCATTCTCATCATTATTATAATATAACCTCATCATTTCCCATCTTAGTAATTTCTTTACATATATATAATATTAATCGTCATCACTCTCTGTCACAGTTATAGGACTCCTCATCAATACTCTCTACCATTCGCTTATATCACCACCTTATCATTAATTTCGACTTCAGCAATTTTCCTCACTAAGACTACATTATAATTCAAGGTTTCATTCTCTCGATACTAGTCGTTATTATTATCGTCAACCATTATAACTATTACCTCTTACCCTCTTTCCTATTCATCTTGATCTCTTCTAATAGACCCCCGTTTTATTCATCGTTATCATCACCCCTATTATCTTTCATTACTTAATATACAACTCCTCATCTTCCCTTACATTTCGTCTTAATGACCCTTGTCGCGTCATTTTTTGGAGATCAAGGCTATTTGATTAGCGTTTGACTCGCTATTTTATTTCACGACTGAACATTTAATTTTAAGAGAAAAGGGGAAAAAAACGTTC
>Ga0315914_1009349_pt1 | contig 12655 bp, 10 predicted proteins | sample MpolenodulesMG_FD_203920 | JGI IMG/M metagenome (GOLD analysis project Ga0315914, IMG submission 203920) | Medicago polymorpha root nodule microbial communities from Los Angeles, California, United States - elongated nodules | ecosystem: Host-associated > Plants > Roots > Nodule | place: USA...
TGCTATGAATGAATGACACAAAAAGAGGAAAATTGAAAAGTGGGTCCAATACTCCTTGAATTGGTCCCATATTTGCTATATCCAATCAAGTAATTGTTTTTGAATGAAATTTTCAATGTAGCAATCAGACGGTGTGACTTTCTGACTTTTGGTTGGCAAGTTAGGCCACATGCTACTTTTGGAATTTTTGTGAAGGGGCCATATGATATAGTGTTGTTATAAGCAAGGAAATCATAGAATTTACAACTTCAATAACACCTTATATAAATCTTGGTGAATTAGCTCCAATATATATCATATGAGGCACAAGTATATCAGAATAGACACTTCAACTCCTAAGAGGGACTTACATGAAGAGGCAGAGAGAGTAATGCAGCCAAGGATGACTTGCCGGCAACATTGACGAGTGTTCATGTGATTTCTGTCTCGTTGTGCCGGCAAGCTGTCCTTGGCTATATTAGTCTCTCATCTTCTCATGTCAGTACCTCAGTTTAGGTCGGTGGTTGTTTTAAATTATGGTCTCCAACTACAATTTCAACCACATTATAACTAATTTTTTTAGGTCTTTGTAGCGGCATCGCAACCGCAAATTTCGCCATTTTGCCTCATTTTTCTCCAATATAAATGTATCTCTCCGGGGTCAACCAATGGAACATTATTATGAAGTCCTAATTCCTTTGCGTAGAGGTAAGATAATGCATCTCTATTAGATTATTTAACTTTTTTTGGTAAGTACGAAAAATTTAGTTAATATATATGATAGTTTTAATATGTTAAATGTCCCTTTCTTTTTGGTCAAGTTCTTCATGAAGTTGATGTTTCAACTGAAATATTTATATATAGTTCGATAATGTAGTGTGAATAATTAAGCTAAATTGACTAGGAGACGAAGATTGATTTATATATATCAACGAAAGTGAGAAGGAAGGTATTTGAAACTTTGATTAGGTGTGCATATAAATATGATTTTAAATTGTGGTCACGATCGTGTTGTGATCTTTCATGATGTTTTTTTTTTGATTAATCTTTCATGATGTTTTGAAAAATCAAAATTTAATATACTTATATTGTTTACTTAGTCTAGATCTCATCACAAATCTTGATAGGAAAATAACAAGGTTCAAAAGGATAAATATATACAAAAAAAATATATAGTAAACACACCATGTTTGATAATGAAGTTTGGCCAATTACGTTGATGTCTTTGACCAGTGTACAATGTGTACTGCAATTTCTTTATATTATTTCAAACTTCGGATTTATAATGTACAATTTGTATTAAATACTATGGTTTAAATAACATTATTCATGTACCAATTAATTTATCAGTAACTATGAGTCTTATCTAACCAAAAAAAATTTTAAAAATAAACATCATGTTATCCATGTCATTTTCATAGACCAATCAAAAAATATATATTTGATGTGAACGAATGCGAGACTATGAGTGAACAGAAAAGTATATTAATTAGCTAGCTGCTTATAAAAAAATGTATGCATGATTTTCTTACACTGTTGGATAGTGATATTTATCTGTTTTCTGTCGTAGCCATGTGCAAATAATATGGCTGCATACACTAGTTGAACTTTTAGTACATGGGGAGCATTTCAAGGTGGACCACACAATCATACGTTATATGTCTGCTTGTTGTGTGCAGTTGTTGCCAGATTTTGCCTAATGTAATATGTAAGAAAATTGCTGTTTACACGTGTCAACACATTAGTAAAAGACTAAAATGTCATTTGGCAGTTAACTGTCGCCAGAATCAATTTTTTTGATAGTTAACTTCCGTCGGTTTCCTTTTTCCTCGGCAGTTAACTGTCGATGTTCCTGAAGCCCAAAAAATGGCAATAGCTTCAGCTTCTGGACCTGTTATGTGTTTTAAACACATAACACAACTTATTCCAATATTTTCACATCAACAACAATAATAAATTATCAACATTTGATTCAAATAAAAATGCATCACGATAGCAAATTACCACGATGAAATAAAAATGTACCAACATCAGTTAAATCACATAATGTCAACCAAATACGAACAAAAGTCACCATAGTTTGAAAATAAAACTAACAAAGCCTAAAACCAACAAGTACTATAAAACAACTACAAGTAATCCTACTCTTGGTCCTCCTCATGTTGTTGTCGCCGCCTCCTCGGCCTCGCCTCCTAGTCAAAATCGGTGCGATCTGCTCCCTAACATGGCGCATGGCCTTAAACCACTGCTCAGGGCTCATCACCTCCTGACCCAACTGCTCATCAGCGTAGGCAACAACACCACTAACCATGTCATAAGTATCAGGCGAGCCTCTCGCCTCGTATATCTCCCACTGTTGTGCAACGATCTGCTCCTCATTTGCTGGCTCGGAAGATCTCCTGAAAGAAGTGGCAAAATCTGAGGGTGAGACACCATAGTGTACCATAGTACATAGCCATCCTCCATTCGCCATGTTTCCTCTCTTACCGGCTCACCCCAATCAGGCTCCTTAATCGTGTGAGTGCGGAAGTCAATGAGTGCCTGCACAATCTAATTCGGTCGCAGCTCAACAACATCCCTTGGATGTCTAGGGACGTTCTAGACGTATCCGTACTGCCGCCTAACTCTCTCAGGCAAGTGACGGTACACCTTAACAACACCGCACATAACCCAGCCTGAATACCATAAATCTCCAAAAAAAAAACCTAGATCTCCCTGTGCTCTTGGTACGGCCTCCAGGCAACGTCATCAAACTGCAAATGATCAAGCAATGAGCGATATGTCACCCCCTCTCCATGACCCTTCTATCACATCCATTTCGCCGCAACCAGGTAGTTTTCAATGTACTTGGAATTTGGATCAACACTGTAAAGACCAGGAAAATGGGCCAAAAACCATCCCTGTACAAACCAAACAAATCACATTTATAAGTTATTAAGAAGGAAAAAAAACAAAAAAATAAAGTTAAGGTTCAAATGTGACAATTTCTTACAGTGAGCAGTGTCACGCTTCCCCCAAGAGCTCTGTCACCAGGCAAAGAGGCCTCAGCTAAACAGTGGTATAGGTACGCCAATGTCATCCCTCCCCAAGAATAATTATGCATCCCCGCGTAGCCATCCTCCATGGTCGTCAGATAGACCAACTCGATGCATTTGTTGCTTTTATCACCAATCAACAAGCATCCAACCAAGTACAGGAAGTAGGACTTCACATAAGCAGTCAAAACCCTTTCCAGCTTCTGTGGATCCCCTAGATTCTTTGGATTCGACAATCTGGTAGCAGAATCGATGTAGCCCTCATAATATTCCCTCAGCGCCTTATAACTAATGTAACCACCGTACTCTTCATTGCAATTTTTCAATACCTCCGCCTGTTGCACACCTAAGTGTCTCACCATTAGATCTGTTCCATCAGTCCGAGACATCTTCTTTGGATGGCTCCACATTCGCCCTTCAATCGGAATATGCATCAGACATGTCACGTCATCCAAAGTAACGGTCATCTCCCCCACAGGCAAGTGAAAACTGTTGGTCTCAGCATGCCACCTCTTGCATAAAGTCATCAGCAAAGCATGAGGCACAGTTGCGTAGCCCGTGCATACCATATCATGTAGCCCGCCTGCCATAAGCGGACCCCAAAACCATTCCCCATTAACGTGTGGACGTCGGAGATCCAAAATCTTAGGCCCATGATTAATGGGTATTTTTTTTTTTTGGTTATTGATTAATGGGTTTCACTTTACGCTTTTTACGAATCTGAAATAATAAAAAAAAAATTAAAACAATATAAACATTGTAAACATTTAAATAAATAAAATACAAATTAACACATTTAAAAATAAAAATCACGAATTTAAATTGGCGCATATATTTCTAATTTAACACATAACACATTTAAAACTTACAAAAATTAAAACATTTAAATTGGCACACACGTGTAATTTAAATTAAAACTTACACGCGGAATTTTAAAATTAAATTTCGCATACCAATTTAAAACTTGATATAATATTTAATAAGAACTTAGATGATTAAAAAACACATATATAAGTTGCATATGATAATTTTAGACCATTAAAAATACCACTTACGTTATTTGAATTATACCAAAGCGGAAATGCAGCATGGTTGACATAAGAGGCCAGCAGAGATGTATCTTCTGGTCCTCCGAGAAAGGGAGCCTGATCAGGTAACGTCTCTTGGGCAGTCGCTGCTGCAATGTCATCCTGGTCTAATACAGACACAACATCCTCTGGAATATGTTGTTGGTCATACCCACCATTTGTGGCTTCGTGGTGTATTTGATCCTGATAATTACGGTACTCCACCTGCGTCGGGTCAACGACATGTGACTGTTCAGGCTGTGTAGCCTGAGAAGTCCTTGAACCATCCCTCCTCCGACCTTTACCTCTTCCCCTCTTCTGTATATGTGCGTTTTTCCTTGCCCGCCGGGCGCTTTGTGTCATAGGACGTCTACCACATATAAGTTGTGATGGATCAATCAGTTGCCCCTGCTCCTGGTCAGACATATCTACACAAAAATTTAAAAAATTAATATCATTCAACTTAAACATAAACTAAACATCATTCACAACATAATATAAATACCATTCAAAACCACATTCAACTTAAACATAAGCTAAACATCATTTCCATCAACTACAATTATCTATAACTACATAAACTAACTAAAAAATCAATACAATTCTCATTTGGGCATTTTGTCAAACACTTTGTGTGCAAAGTTTCAAACATATTCAAATTATGTTCATTTGACATCATTCAAAACCTCATTGTACTTCAAAATCATCCAAACAACATTCACAACAACTACATTCATTTATAAACTACATGCAATCATCAAAATGTCAATTCCTACATCAACCCGAACCACATGCGAACTACCTAAATTAACCAAAAAAAACCTACACAAACTAACACTATGATTACAAATACTTAATACTACTTACTTGTGTATTTGTGAAGATGATTGTGTTGGAACAAAATGTGTTTAACATACGTTACCCTTAGAGTTTTGATGATAACAGGGTATTAAAAATCGTCAATTGGATATGCTAATATTTGTTCAAGTGTACAGGACCATAGACAAAAATTTGATATCTTTATAAGGTTCTGAAAGAACAAAAGAGATCAAATGAATCAACAAAAAGGAAGCTTAAAGCATCTGAAGAAAAGTGCATCTGAAGTATAAGTGCTCCTGAAGTGATGACGTCATCAAAAGCAAGTTCGTCAGAAGCATCTCATCAGAAGCAAGATCACCAGAAGTTGAAGTTCATCAGGAGATGAGAGACTTAAAGCTTCAAAGGCTGGTAATGGATTTAATCTCGTCCAGCATTGCATTAGACTGAAAGAGTGTTAGAACGGCCATTGTGAAAGAATTTGAAAGCATTGGATTCTATCAAGAGCGTTGACAAAAGGACAATTGTACGAATTGTACAACCACTTCCTCCACTACTCTGTTCGTGTCTCTGCAACAAGACAAGAATATCAGCTCTGTCTGCAGAAATGTTCCTTCAAACTAGGAATGCATTTGAAATTGATCCTTCATAGGACAATAACCACATCAGGCAAAAGATCATTGGTGATTTTAATCAAAGCTTCAAACGACTCTTTATTGTGCTGGCAATTTTTCAACGTATCTTTCACACCTCTATATAAAGGAGTGAATACCTGCTAGTTGGACATACAGACACACACAAAAGCAAGACTCATACAACAATTCAAAGTCCCAAACTCTATTATTGTTCTGCATCTAAAGTCACTTAGAATTTCTTATCACAGTTCATATTTTAGAAATTCTATAGTCTTAAGAGTCTGTATCTGATTTGTATTGTGAACACCACTGATTGAATATCAAGTGTTCAAACTCAAACAAAATTCTTTGCAGTTGTGCTTGAGCATTGGAAGTCTCTTGACTGTGTTCAGGAGCATAGGAAATCTCTTGCAGTTGTGCTTGAGTAATTTGAAGTCTCGTGCTAGTTGTAGCATTGAGCAGTTGTAATTTGACATTACATTTTAGTGAACTCTCCTTGGAAGTGCAAGGGGGACAGGACTACTTCCGGTTTGTGGAAGGAACCTGTATAATTGCTTTGTGTCTTTCTTCTTCTCTCTCTTTCTCTGTTTTTATCCGCTGCATTTAGATTTTGATTATCACTTCAGAAGCTGAACTCTATCTGCTTCTGAACAGTGACTTCAGTAGGAGAAAACGAGAAAATGTAAACACAATTCAACCCTCCCTTCTTGTGTTTTTCTCACCTTCAGATTGAGTTGATTTTTGTGAAAATGAAATTGGTGAAAATTGGAGAGAGTTTGAGTAGTTTTTGAAGAAAATTGAAACTGAAATGTGTTCTGGTGCTTCTGTTTTAGTATAAAAGACGCATCGGAAGTTAACTGCCAATGGAACCGGCGGTAGTTAACTCCCAAAGTTTTCCTCGGCAGTCAACTACCGCCGGTTCATTTCTTCAGTAGCTAACTGCAGCCGGGGCATTTACGTTTTTTACTGATGTTTTTCAGCCTTCTTATGTGTGTCAACAACAATTTTCAATATGTAATATGTACATTTATGTCATAACCATGTGATAAAAATGAATTTTTCTTTTAAATTTGCACAAATTTTCTATTATAAAATGGTCTATTGTTTTCTTAACTAAAATAAAATAGTGTGAATTCAGACTTAAAATCTCACACCAATGACTTAGATGTATGGAGAAAGTATCGATGACAATCAACAATCCAACAATCTCTAGCAACAAAAAAAATAAAGTGTAAAACAACACCACAATCGATGCAAAAACAAGATAAAGAGATTAGAGAGTAAAGGAATATCACACCAAGATTTATTTACTCATTTTCATCTAAGAATAACCTATATTTGGGAAAGAGAGCATATTTTCAATCAACTATCAAAGAATCATTACAAAGATTTTCAAGAAATTAGCTTCAACAAGCTTTCAAAGAACAAACATAATCCACTATTTTTCCTTGATCAAGACAGTTACAAAAATGATCAAGAAATTTAGTTCTTCAAAAACATCCCTAAGAAGTTTCACTCATTCAAGCTGTTTGCAATGCTTCTCCAAGTATTTTTCAACTCATATCTCTCCCCAAGCAACACCAATCTTTTTCCAAAAGTTTCCTATTTTGGTTCCCCAAAATTCACATTATTCTTTCCATTTAAATCTCATCCAAATATCCTTAACCCGTAGCATATAAGGTTCCTACAAGCTTCCTTGTTTGGTCTCATGAAATTCTCAATGAAACTATAGAAGGAAAAAAAAAACTCAACAAAACAATTTGATCCTTCTTTAGATTTCTGGTGCCTTGGGAAAAAAGAAAATATTTTCCCACATTTAACATAAGATTTTAAGGCATATATCAACAAAAACTATTGCATTTTAAACTTAATAAATTTTTATTATAAAAGGTTTATATACCTCAAATATTGATCAATTGAGCTAAGGGTTCAAATAACTGGTAGATTAACATTTGGGCAAGGTGTGTGAGGCATCATAGGAATCCTTAAATTTGGTGAAGAAGAAAACACTAACATAATAACTAGTAAATTAACATCTGCTGGTAAAAAAATTAAATACATAAAGCAATACAATTTAGATCAGTTTAAAGAACATATATACATATATATATATATGTTCACTCAGTCACTCTTGTAAGGTATTAGCTTGACTATCAGTAAACTCTATGAATGGTATTGTTTTTTTAAAGATAACCACAATTTTTTAATCCAATTCAAAAGATAACATAAGTTAAGTTTAGTTCTTGAATCCACCGAATTGCAAGCCAAAATCGCCATAATCATTCCTCTCTAACATAAATCAAGTACTAAAAAATATGCATCAACATTACATTTGTTAAACCGATAGGTTTTTTTAGCCTACTATAAATAAAATTTAAGAAAGAAAATTGTGAAAAGAATGAAAAGTGAATGAAAATGTTGAAGAATGCAAGGCTATTTATAGTCACAAAACGTTCCTAAACTATAACTATTGTCGAAGGAAACGTGTAAAATGAACCAAACATGCCAAAAATGCATTAAACACACCACAAATCCTCCAAATATTGCTTATAATGCCACAGTCCATATTCTGAGATGGTTTAGATTATATAATCCAAAAAAGTTCTTAGAATATTTTGCATAATATAATTTGAACCTTTCCCAGACTGTGTTGGAACATGAAGTTTGAAGGGTTTAACATGGTTCAAATTGGTTCGAATTATATAATCTGAATCATGAACACAATAAATTTTTTTAAAAATGGCGTTAAATTATGGTCTACAACAACAACATACATTAAACAAAACAATTTTAACCACATAATTTCAATAAACATAAAACAATATAATAAAACACATTCAAGATTATGGATTAGCCAAACTTAAATCTTCAATTGGTCTATCCATGCGAGGCTTATTTCTTTGTAGGTCTTTGGCCGAATCAAACTTTCTCGAATATCTTGCAAAGATATAACCAAAGAAGCGTATAACTTGATCAGTCTCTTCAAACTATGCTAACCAAATATAGATAACATGGTTCTCACGTCATCGTTGTTTCAGAGGTTCATCTGGGACAACAAGACACTTCCATTTAAGTCTATGTACGGACGATGTTTCACAACACCATTCACCCTCTAATTTGTGTCTTTGTGGTAGAAACGATCATTAATTTGATCCACCTGGTTCTTCAAGCCAAACAGTGTGACATCAACATAGACCCTAAACAGATTAGATTTCCTCTCGTTGTAGTAAACTACAACTAACTATGTGTTTACATCAATTGGATAAGTGTGCATGGTTCTATGGTGTGATTTGCAAATGAACCAAACACCCTAATGTATAGAAATTTTTGTGCATCATGAACCACAAAAATGGTCGGTGCGATGTTGACCACATAAAAATCATGTGCTTAATTAACTCAGATTATTAAATCTAAAACATCTCAAACCAATTAAAGTACAAGTTTTAACACATTATGTGACACATTCAGATTATATAATCCAAAATATTGTTTGAATGGTTTGAATTATATAATCTAAAATATGTCAGAATATGGATGGGGGCTTAGTCAGCAAGTCCGGTTGGTTCCAGACTCATTTAACATATGTTTTTTTCTCTTGACTCGTCATCATGATTGACCACGTTTTTCACTTCCCTTGTCAGGTTGTTGCACTCTATGTATGCATTGTCCCTATATATATCAACTCATTCTTCACAAATTATGTTTCCAACTCACATTCTCTTCTTTTGTTTCATACATTTCGTCTGAGTAGTTTGTGATGTCAATGTTCCATCGTTGGTCATTCATAAAAATGTTCATGTCATCTTTTAGAAATAGTATGAATGGTCAATGTGTGATGGTCCACTTTCCAAATTTGCACCAAAGATTAGTATGGATATGTGATCTGTCCGGATTTGAGGTTTCTCATCAAAGTCTCTTTCTCCCTCTTTGTCATCTTGTATTCACAACCTCTCTCTCCTAAGGATGTGCGAGAGGGTTGACAAATCTTTCACTCATTCCCCCTTCATCTTCTTGTACTATTGATTTAGTATTTGTTGTGTAATATTTTGTTGTAATAAGCATTATGCTAATGTAAATCTATTATAAATTATTGATCAAATAATATATGTTCAATTATTGATAATTTGTATCATGTCTCTTTAAATTTATGCTCTTTTTTGTCATTTGTTTCATTTCTATCATTTTAATAATTTATGCAACTATTTTTAAAAAACTGGTTAAACATGATCCAGATTATATAATTCGAAATACACCAAAGTGGAATTCAGATTATATAATCTGAACGAGGGTATTTTGAAAAATCAGGAGGGTAGTGAAAGAGAGAATGGCGGGAAAAGAAAGACTCCATGAGTACTTTGTACATGTCCAAAAAGATTTTTTTTTCTCCACTCAAAAGTGAATTCTCGACCAAAAACAAGAGGAAATATGTTATTCATACACATAAGAGGGCTGAAAAACACCAGTAAAAGGTGCAAATGTCTTTCGGTAGTTAACTGCCACTGGTTATGAATTCCTTAGCACTTAACCACGGTTAGTTTTATTTTCCTCGACAATTAACTGCTGATGCGCCTCTGAAGGTTTGCATTGGCAGAAGCTTATGAAACAAACCTGTAATATGTTTTAACACATTGTGTTATGTGTTTCTAACCAAAACATAACCTTGTTTTGATACTAAATCGCAAAGGGCAACATCATTTAATAAACAAACATCAATTACATTACCAACATCATTAAAAATTCAAAATACGATAATATGTCATTAAATTAAAGGGAAACTAACAAATGTCATGAAATTAACAATAAACCTACAAATGTCATGAAAACTAAAAACAACTCCTAAACATCAACCCATCCCTCTTACTCGTCCTATTGCTGCTCGGCATGCTGCCTCATTGGCCTCTGGCCTCGCCTCCTGGTAAATATCAGTGTTATCTAGTCCCTAGCATGGCGCATGGTCGCGTACCATTGCTCAGGACTCATCATCTACTGACCCAACTGCTCATCAGAATAGGCAACATCACCATTAATCATCTCATAGGTATCAGGCAAGCCTTTTGCCTGATATTGCTCCCACTGGTGTGCAATGATATGCTCCTCATTTGCTGGCCTCGGAGGAGATCTCAAAATAGGTGGCAAAATCTGAATGTGAGACACCCTATTGTACCATAGCATATAGTCATCCTCCATCCGCCATGGTGTCTCTCTTGACGGCTCACCCCAACCATCTTCCTTAATCGTGTGAGTACGAAAGTCAATGAAACCTTGGACAACATGAGTATCTCGCACCTGAACAACATTTGTCGGATGTCTAGGGACGTCGTGCACGTATCCGCACTGCCGTTTAACTCTCTTAGGCAAGTGACGATACACCTTTTCAAAACCACACGTGATCCAGCCTGAATACCAACATATTTTTTCAAAATTCTAGATCTCCATGTGCTCTTCGTACAGCCTCCAGGTAACGTCATCAAACCCCAATTTATCAAGCAATAAGCGGTATGTCGACCCCTCTCCTTGACCCCTCTGTATCGCCCATTTAGCCGCAAACGGATAGTTTGGGATATAGTCTGGATTATATATCATCAACACTGAAAAAACTAGGAAAATGAGCCAAAACCATCCTTGCACAAACCAAAAAAATCACATTTATAAGTTATTACCCGGAAAGAAAAAAAAACAAAAAAAAAGTGTTAAAGTTTAAAAGTGACAATTTATTACCATGAGCGGTGTAATGTTTCCCTCAATAGCTTTGCCTCCAAACAAAGAGACCTCAGATAGACAGTGATATAGGTATGCCAATGTCATCCCTGCCCAAGAATAATTACACATCCCCGCGTAGTCCTCCATGGTCGTCAAATATATCAACTCGATGTGTTTGTTGCTTTTATCAGCAAACAACAAGCATCCAACCAAGTACAGGGGGTAACACTTCTCACAAGCAGTCCTAACCCTTCCCCTCTCATGTACATCCTCTGGGGTCTGTGCAGCCGACAATTTGGTAGCAGCATCGAGATAGTCCTCATAATACTTCCTAAGCGCCTTATAACTAATGTAAACATCGTACTCATCATTGCAATTTTTCACAGCAACAGCATGTGTCACACCTAAGTGTCTCACCATCAGCTCCACTCCATCAGCCCGAGACACCTTCTTTGGATGTCTCAACATGATCCCTTCAATGGGAATATCCAACAGACATGCGACATCATCCAATGTAATGGTCATCTTCCCCATAGGAAAGTGAAAACTGCTAGTCTCGGTATGTCAGCTCTCGCATAAAGTCATAAACAAAGCATGAGGCACATTGTCGTAGCCTGTGTAAACCAAATCATGTAGCCCGCTCGCCCTCAGCGGACCCCAAAACCAATTCTGATTATGATGTGGACGTCGAGATCCAAAATCTTAGCTCCATGATTAATGGGTTTTACTTTACGCTTCTTACGAATCTGAAATAAAAAAACATTTAAAACAACATAAACATTGTAAACATTTTAAAAAAAGACATAACACATTTATAAAAAAAAATTAAAACATTTAAATTGGCACACACATGTAATTTAAATTTATATTACGCGCGGCATTTTAAAATTAAATTTCGCGCGCCAATTTAAATTTTAATTACACGCACCAATTTAAAACATAAAAAAATATAATATGTTGATATAATATTTAATAAGTATTGCATATGATAATTTTAGACAATTAAAAGTAACACTTACGTTATTTGAATTATACCAAAGCGGCAATGCAACATGTTCGGCATAAGAGGACAACAGAGATGTATCAAGAGGTCCTCCAAGAAAGGGAGGCTGATCAGGTAATATATGTGGGGTTGTCTGTGCTGCAATGTCATCCGCGTCTAAAACAGTCACAACATCATACGAAATTCTGCTCTTCTCCCAACACATTTTGCTCGCGTCCAACTGAACTTCCCAGAATACCCCTGCGTGAGTTAACTCACGCAGCGTGACTTAACTCACACAAGTGTTAATTCCCAGTGAGTTAACTCACACAAGTGTTAATTCTTGCGTGAGTTAAGTTGTGCAGCGCATGTTAAGATGCACAAATTTTAACACATGTGTTACTTAACTAACGTAAGGGTATTTTCGATATTCCAATTGGA
>Ga0315914_1009350_pt1 | contig 12654 bp, 9 predicted proteins | sample MpolenodulesMG_FD_203920 | JGI IMG/M metagenome (GOLD analysis project Ga0315914, IMG submission 203920) | Medicago polymorpha root nodule microbial communities from Los Angeles, California, United States - elongated nodules | ecosystem: Host-associated > Plants > Roots > Nodule | place: USA...
GGCAAAGAATGCCCCGTCTTTCAGGTGGTTGATAGGATTAAGTCCATCTCCTATATGTGGTTGAAGGCGAAGTATGTAACTCTTCCCCTCAATTTACATGGCTGGTGGATTAGTTCGTTCACCATGTTGGGCATAGGTTAATAGTTTTTTCCTTTCTGTATATTCTTTCATTTTCCTTGTAAATTTGTTCAGACCTTGTGTTTCTTCCTTGGTACGCCTTGTACTAGGAAGCACACTCTCATGTGGTAATATATTTAATTTTAGCTTCTTCAAAAAAAAAATAAATAAATAAAAGTTGTTACAAAGTTAATATTGAGATTTGAAATTAATTTAAGGATAATTATGGTAATGCCATCAAATTTTAAAAAGATTTGCTCTCCTCCCCTTCCCTCCCCCCTCTAAAAATTGAACCAAACAATTCAAATTAAAAATCTCCCCTCTCCGTCCCTTCCCTCCAAAACTCTCGAACCAAACGGACCCTAAGGGATTACACCAACTCCAAGCCAGAGTGCTATGTAAGACTTGAGAGGGGATATATTTTCTGCTAAAATTTTGCCAAAGATGTTATTTTGACACTGTTGAATGTTTTCTTGAATATGGCTGTCTTGATAATAGAAAAAAGGTTTAGTTTCACCTTCTTCATGTATATCTTCTTGTTTCTGATTGGTAAATTCTTGTGCAGGAGGAGAGAGATCTTGTTGTTGTTCCTGGTTAACCCCACTGGTGCCTTCTCCAGAATGATGATGAGGTTGTTGATCCTGAGTGAAATATCCAATTTGATTTGGAGGTGGAATTTGTAGTTTCTAGATTTTGTAGGGGCGTTGGGTCTTGCCAAGATTCTCAAGAGGAGAATCCAAATTCATAGAGTCAGACAAAATTTCCTTGTTCTTTGGTTGAGCCATAGAAGAGAGAAGAGGATGAAAAGGTAAAGGTGGATAACCAACTTCGATCAAAGCCCAATTGGTTTAATAATTTCTAGAAACTAGAAAATTGCTTTTTTCCATTGAAAATTGCTCATTCTCATGTGTTCTGACAATAATACCCCCAACGTGACTTAAGTCACACTCGCAATGTGACTTAAGTCACATAGGTTATAGACCAGCGTGACATAAGTCACGCTCTGGCTGTGTCATTTGAAAGAACATCAAAATTGGTTTTTTCCCCCTATGTTCATCCATTCATGCAATAATCAATTTAGAACTCACTTTCCACTTATACCTAATATTTTGCATCTCTTCATACAAAGATAATGATGACAATGATAGAGATTATCAACGTAAAAGTTAAATGGATAGAGAAAATAAATGAAAGTAACAACATGAAAACAATGAAAGGCAGAATGCATGGATGGAGCAAATATATGAAAGTAACAACATGAAAACAAAGAAAGGCAGAGCGCATGATTCAAACATTGTATAAAAACTAATTCAACCATTGTGACAAGGAAACATAAAGTACAGAGAGACTTTGCAAAGTAACTAGATGATTGTCAAACACCAAAACCAAATGAGCACATTAATTCAAAATTAATAATCCCTGCCCACAAGAAATATATTCCAAACAAAATATCTAAAATTATCATTGTAATAATAGACTCTTTTTTCTTTTGGCAAAAAGAAAGTAGCTAGCAAAGAGCTAGACTACCAAAATGTATTCATATAGGAAAAGAAAAGTAATTACAAAATAGGAGGGGGACAAAAAACCAAAACCTCCATATCAGTTAACAAAACCTATAAAAAGGTAGCCCAATTTTGTTTTTCCCAAAAGTTTCCCTTACACAGTCAGGAATATCTAACCAAACTCTAAGATGAGAAGCTGTTAAACCTACATTAGCCAAAACGTCTGCACAAGTATTTCCTTCCCTAAAAACATGAGTAGCTAGGAAGTTCATTGATCTGGTGATGCGAAGGCAATTTTCCCATCTGTTACGCAACCTCCAAGGAACAATAGAGAAGTTTTGAATAGCCTGAATAACCAAAATAGAATCGCACTCCAGCCATAAATTTTGCCAATGAAATTGACTTGCAAATTCAATAGCTCTCATAGCACCCATGAGCTCTGCATGAAAGGCGTTGCACTTGCCTACGTTCTCAGCAAAACAAAGTAGCAGATCAGCCTCGTGATTACTGAAAATGCCTCCACAGGCAGAGGCATGCGCAGTAGAGGACCCATCCGTATTGCACTTTATCCAATGAGGAGGATGAGGTTTCCAAAGAACCTCAATAATGTTTGGAGCTTTTGGGGGGTGAATGGAAACATTGAAACTTTTAAGGATAACAAAGTTAGAAACACTAGCAGAAGCAACCGCTTTAGAGATATTACCTGTCAAAGCCGTGTTTGATATGATTGTAGAAAGTGAGCTCTTCCAATGATTTTTTTTTACTAGAGAATCTCATCTGATTTCTAGCGTACCAAACTGAGCAAATGATGTTGATCATGGCTGCTGTAATCACTAATCTACACTGAGCAAATGATGTTGATCATGGTTACTGTAATAATAGACTCTTACTATCATTGCCACAAAGTTATTTTATGGTCATAGCTTTCATTGTGTTTTATGTAATTCTGTCTTTGTACGATTCACATATCTTTTACTTTATTTCTATTGCTAATTAACATGATGTTTATGTCATGTTTAGCAAATGAATTGCTTTATGAAAATATTTACAAAAAAAGTCTTGTTCTTATAATTAAGCATGTGTTCATGTCAAAAGAATGAGAATTATACAGACTTTCAAAGTGATAAGAAGAAATATGATTTACCTACTAATTGATCGCAATTAAGTGAAGTTAACACTGTTTGCTGGTATGGAAAATTCAACTGGAGTGCAAAGGGGGAAATAAGAGAACCAAAACTGTGTTCTGTCTTATATAACTATCGTGTCTTATATAATAACTGCTATAAAATGCCACAATTTTCGTAACATGCTGTTCTGAAGCTATCTCCCTAACTAATCCAGATTATATCTACCGAATCTTGTAATTGAGCATCCCGTAGTTATCTTCCTAACTGGTTCGGTATATATCTACCTTATGTTGTATAAAAGGCCAAATTTGGTATTTTAGGGGGCCTTTGGAGATTTTAGGGGGGCTTAAAAAGAAATGTTCAAAGAAAATAGCATGTTTCGGCTCTTTTGGGCTGCCTTTTTCTCTTTTCAAAATTACTCTCAACTTTCGGTACAAATATCACATATAACAAACAGATAAGAGTAAATTCAAATATTAAAATAAAATTGTAAAAAACACGATATGAGTATATATATGTCTATTTTTTCCCTTTATCTTTTAAAAAGTGTAACAAATTAGATGCGTATATATATATATATATCTACTTTTTCATTATCCTAATTATACTCTTAATCAATTTTTTCTACAATAAAGATTGTTGTTGGTGTCATTAAAAAAAAGAATTTAGATTAGGACAAAACTTAGGTACAATTCCTTAGGTGCTTTTCGTATGGTTCTTAACTAAAAATACAACTTTTTTGGAGATAACAAACTTTGAGAGAATTATGGATTTAAGGAAATCATGGTGAATTTAGTTAAGAACCATACGAAAAGCACCTAAAGAATTGTACATAAGTTTTTTCTTTTAGATTTTTTTTTTTTTGTTATATTGTTGGTGTCATTGAAATAGATAATCATGGTTAGTTTGATTTGTTAGAATTTGGAAGAAAAAACATTTATATTTTTACTTTGAATTAAAATCAAAATTTCATAAAAAAAACATCATTTATAGTTTTCAAACGTTAGCGTAATAAAAATACGTGCCCATCTTTTCGCTAGTATTGTATACATATAGTAACGAACAAAATAACATGTTATTCAGGAACCAACAAAGCTCTATTACACATCTGTTAGATAAAGTAAAATCATATTCATTGTGGTGGTTGAAAGCTAGTAACACTACCTTTGTTTTCGGTACTCATTTGTGGTGGTCGAGACCTCTTATGTGTTTGGGCATCGACTAACTTTTTATGTATTTTTGACAGACTTGTTATACTTTTTATGATTGTTTTGACATGCCTTGTGTTGATGCAATTGCATTTGTCAGTGTTAATATAATTCATTTTGGCTTGTTAAAAAAAAAATCTAATGTTTGAAAATTATGAACGGTGTTTTCTTATGAAATTTTGATTTTGATTAAAACTAAAAATATAAATGTTTGTTGCTTTCAAGTTATAACAAATCAAAGTAATCATAATTATCTATTTCAATGACATCAAGAATATAACAAAAAAAATATAATCTAAATCTTTTTTTTAATGACACCAACAACAATCTTTATTATAGAAAAAGTTGTTTAAGGGTATAATTGGAATAATGAAAAAGTAAGTATAAATATACTCATCTAGTTTGTTACATTTTTTAAATGATAAAGAAAAAAAAATCAAACATGTATATATATATATATTTATATCGTGTTTGTTACATTTTTTTAATATTTAAATTCATTCTTATCTATTTGTTATATATGTTATTTATATTGAAAATTGAGGGCATTTTTGGAAATAGAAAAAGTCAACCCAAAAGAGCTGAAATGAGTTGTTTTTTTTTATATATAGTATAGATTAACGTTTATAAACTATGATTATTATATTTTTACAAATATTCCTAAAAAAAATTATATTTTACGAATAATATATCAAATATAATAAAAAAAATTTAAAGATAAATTTGTTTAAGGGTATAACTTTTATTTTTGACAAATTTAATGGTAGAACATGAATAATGAAAAGTTCAACTAAAAAAATCATGTATTCCTTTTGCATATTGTTATAGATATAACTTAATATGTATTTGCTAAAAAAAGAAAAACTTAATATGTATATTTTTTTATTTGATAGATAAAAAATATATCTTTTTTTTTTATTTCATTTCATATAAAAAATATACATTATACTTCTCTCCAAAGTCACATGATTATTATAATTTAGGCTTAATTGCAGTTTTAGTTCCGTTATTTTCAAAATTTCTCATATTTGGTCCCCTTATTTCTAAATCAGTAATTTTAGTCCCTATTTTATGAAATTCAGAAATTAAACTCATCCCTTGCCACTTGTGCTGATGTGGCATTTTTTATTTTAAATAATCAGGGCCACATCAGAATTTATTTAAAATAAAAAATAGTATTATATTGTTAAATATACCATTATATTTTTAATTATTGTCAAGCAGATAATTAAAAGAATGGATAAGTGTGATTGAAAAAGCCAAACACAGTGTTAAAACGCATAAATGAAAACGCAGAACCGCGCAAGAAACCTAAAATGCCAACACTCCATTCTTGCGATTCTGGAAACTAAATCTTCATCATCGAATTGTTTTTTGCCAAGTTGTTCTTCGTCGATAACTTTCATTTTTCTACGAATCATCATATATTCACCGTGTTCTGCTAACCATCAACTCATTTTCCGTGATGAATTCATCTATGAAGGTGAAGGTGGTGGAGAAAGGAGAAGTGGATCGAGATGCATCTATGTATTCAATGTATGTGTATATTTTTTTCTTTTGACCCAATATGGTGTAGTGTAGTTAAGGTGTATATTCATAAAAGTTCCATAACAAATAAAAATTTCGAAATTTTGTCACTAATTTACAGTAGCTATTGTGATGTTTATTTGCAAATTTTGCTACTAATTTTATATCTCTAGTTTAGGGTTTGCAAATAAAAATTGTGAAATTTTGTTACTAATTTACAGTAGCTATTGTGATATTCATAAAACTTCTTACAGTAGCTGTTTTGATTTTGGTTTTTTATGCTACTGATTTTGATATGTTCTTGCTACTGATTTTATGCTACTGATTTTCTATCTCTAGTTTATGCTACTGAATTTATATGCTTGTTTTTATGTTCTTTATTTGTACAGGCCATTGCAAAGGCAAGTTATATTACGTATATATCATGGTGGGTTGTTCATGGAATCGCCTAGCAACATGTATGTGGTGGTAAAATGGAAGATATGAATTGTGGTTGGGATGTCAATGCCGTGTCCTACATGAATATTTCAAAACTGATTGAAATTCTAAGGTATAGTGATTTCAAAAGCTTGTATCATCGTCATCCTAAATTAGCACTTAGTCGTGGATTAAGACCACTAAACTGTGAAGCTGATGTGTTAAATTCATCGAAGATGTCAAGGGATATGAAGTTATTGAAGTATATGTGGAACATTTACTTGACACACCAATTGTAGTCGAGGAACATATTAATGGTGATATTAGTCGCAAGGGTAAGGGGAAAAGGAAAGCACTTGATGAGGAAGTTGTTATTGACTTAGAAGACGAATATGAAGGTGATAGTGAAGTTGAAATTCAAGGCAATACTAGATGTGAAGCTAATGTAGAAGATGAAAATGACAATGTAGATGAGCAGTATGTTGCTAACAGTGAAGATGATAGTGATTTTGAGGAGAATTGGGATTGGGCTACTGTGTTGCCACAAGAAACAGTTAATGAAGTTTGTTCTAATGTTGGCTCAATTGAGAATGTTATGAATCTAGATCCTATTATGACGGCTAAGTTTGAAGTTGAAAATGATGATTCTGACATATTAGTTACACCCAAGGGAAGTGAAAATGATGAACCAACTAGGACATAGTTCCCAAAATTTAAAATGCCTCACGGTGATGAAGCTGTTAAGTTTGAGTTGGGCATGGAGTTCACTTCTAAAGGTAGTGTGAAGGAAGCAATTAAACACTATGCTTTGGAGAGGAAGAAAAATTTACACTTCACGAAAAATGATAAGATAAGAATGGTAGTGAAGTGTTTGAAAGGATGCCCTTTTAATCTTCGGTTTAGTAATAGGAGTGTAAGTGATTGTTGGCAAGTTGGGAGCTTCACTGAGCTACATAATAACTGCTATAAGGCTGATAAAAATAAGCAAGCTAAGACAAAAAATTAGCCAAGAGGTTCATGCCTACACTAAGGTCTAAGGCATACTCCTGAAATGAAAACTCTAAGAGGTATTTTACTGGAATTTTAGTGGAAGTGATTATTAGAATATTTATGGTATTTTTATGATTTTCATGCATTTATCTGATTTTTCTGGTATTTTACTAGATTTCATTGTCTTACTATTTTTTTCCTAGTTTTTTAGGATTATTTTTCTCGTCTTTTATTAGTTTTTCCAAAAATATTCCATGATTTTTAACTTTTTTTTCTTCTAAAAAATACTGTTATTTTTTACGTTTTTTTAAAAATTATAAGTTATTTATTTTGTAAAATTAATTAGATTTTTAAATATATTCTATGTGCCACTGATTATTTAAAATAGAAAATTCCACATCATATATTAATGCGCTACATCAGCATAAGTGGTAAGGGATGAGTTTAATTTCTGAATTTTACAAAATAGGGGAACTGAAATTGCTGATTTAAAAATAAAGGGATCAAAATTATGAAATTTTAAGAGCCTGTTTGTTATAGCTTTTTTATGGAAAAATCACTTTTTTTAAACAAATAATCACTTTTAAGAGTTTTGCATCCGTTTGTTATAGATTTTTAAAAAAATCATAATCTAAAAAAAATCTAAAAACAGTTTCAAATGAGAAGCTATTAAAAGCAACTTCTAAAAAAATAGATTTTTTTTAAAGAAGAGAGAAAATATGATTTAAAAGATTAAACTAATTTTGTAACAAAAAATCCCCTTTATATAGTTGTATCCAAACAAACTAGATTATTTGTTACGGCAAACAAACATAAAATAGATTCTGATTTTTCACAAAATCTCTAACATACAATCTTTAAATTATTTTATGTTAAAATCACTTTTATTTTAATCCGTAACAAACGGGCCCTAAAAATACGAATACAAAAACTGCAAATTAAGCCTATAATTTATAATTCTCTCCGAATCATGTTTTATTGTGTTTCTCTATAAATAGAGGAGTTCAAGAGAAACCTAATTCACAATTGAATAAACGAATCCTTTCTCTTCTCTCGAAACATATTTCTCCGCTATATAAGCGACACCGTACTCGTTTGCAGTAGCACTTCTCGAGTAACAACAGAGTTTATTTTCACTTATTCTCAGGTACGCATAACACATATCTATATTTAATTTTCAAGTGTTCTTTTCCAAATTCTAACTTAAAATTGAATCTTATTTCCCTGCACACAACCTGTTCGACAAAAATCCCAACCTATTCTTATGTTTTATTGCCCTAATCTTCACTGTTGTGTGTTGGTAGGTAAAGAGATATGAACCCGTTGACATTAGTGAACCGTATTCTGCAAATCAATTCAACAGAAGCTGCACTTAACATAAGGCGAGACGCTTCGTGGCATGCTAAATACAAAGATTCCGCTTATGTTTTCGTTGGTGGTATTCCCTTTGATCTCACTGAGGGTGATCTTATGGCCGTTTTCGCTCAGTATGTCCTCTTTTCTTTTCATGCATTCTTCTATAAATATAGTCGTCGATGTAAAACTTTTTATACAGTCAACCTATCTGAAATCATCTGTTGTATGGTTAGGTTATGATTGATTGACAGTACTTTACATTGTCGGTGCATATCAATTCAACTTTAATTTTAATTTGTCTTTTTTTTTTGTTTGTTTTGTTTTTGGTGATACCTAGGTATGGGGAGGTTGTTGATGTTAATATAGTTAGAGACAAAGGTACCGGCAAATCAAAGGGTTTTGCATTTCTTGCATACGAAGATCAAACAAGCACTGATATTGCTATTGGTTCGTCTCTCAGTCCTGTAATTCTAGAAACAAATTCTTAATTTTTTTTTTTTTTTTTTAATCATTTTGGGTTAAAATGTGTGAGACGTTGTCACTATAATACCCAAATGTATCGAAATTTGGCTAAAGGAAGACACATTCAAGGACCAAACTAGCTAACAAAAGGCACATTCAGGATCAAATTCACTATTGAAAGTTGCATTCATAAATGTTTTTGTAATTCTGATACATTCAAGGACTATGTGACAACAACACATACATTTAAGGAGAAATAGCGATTTACTATTGGATTATCTGCTTTTTCAAGGATTTAATGCTGAATTGCTTTGGAATGTTTGGTTTTGTGTGTCACAGATAATCTGAATGGAGCTGAGGTTGCACGTAGGATTATTAGGGTGGATCATGTCGAGAAGTATAAGAAGATGGAAGAGGAAGATGAAGAAGAAGCAAAGCAGAAACGGGAAGCCCGTGGTGTTTGTCGAGCTTTCCAAAGAGGGGAATGTACTCGTGGAGCTGGCTGCAAATTTTCGCATGATGATCAAGTAAGATAAACATTTATAAATGCCACGAAGTATTTTGAATTCTTATTTTTTCAATTAGTTATATAATTTTGGAAGTTTGTGTTGAGAAGTGAAACATTTATAAACATTTATGTTATCTTATTTTGAATTCTTGATTCCCACTGGTTAGCAAAAATATATTTCAATATTCAAGTATCACACTATTCATATTAAATCTAAAAGTAGTGCAATGAAGTACTGGTTAGTCGTTTATTTTTTTATTTATATGAAATGTTGTAGATTTGATTGTAATTTCTTACTTTAATGCTTGGATTTATATCATAATAATTAATTAAAGTTGTCCATTTTTACAAGTATGCCAAGACTGCTGTCAACAGATCTTAACTCACATATAGTTCATCTTGAAAGAAAGAAACCTAGACAAATGGAGGATAAAAAATCCACTGACCTTGTTGAATATACTCCAGAGGAAAGATAGTAGGGTAAAACATGACCTCAATACAGTATCTTACTACCCTTACACGACTAACCTAAATAGACCCTTGTAAACTAACGAGTAGGATCATAGTAGAGTAAAACATGACCTCAATACAGTAACTTACTCCCCCTACACGACTGACCTAAATAGACCATTGTAAACTAATGAGTAGGATCATACAAAGTCCAATTCTTGTATTACCGGCATAGCTGTGGTTTTGGGCCAAAGGATTCAGCTATTATGTGACGATTGATGTAGAAAAATATTATTCTAGGAAAGGAGTGAATTGGGGTATTGGGTGCCATAGTAGAAAGTTAGTTAACAAGAGAAAGATTTTTATGGGAATAGGATGTTGCTTGTTGGGGTTATTGATGTGTTATTATGGCGATTGATAACCGTCAGTTATTCCTATTGTGAAAAGCTGCTGCTTTGTTATTTTTTGTAATCTAGTGGTTGGAGAACTTTTATGTGCATTGTTAGGGATTTTTTCAGCTTCCTTCACTACTAATATCATCATTGTTTTGGTTCTGGTATTTTTTTGGTGTGTACTTGGCTTAGGTTGTTTGACCATATAGAGAGAAGACCTGTAGATTGTAGATTTTGTAGTAAGGAGAGTAGATAAGATGGAGGGTAGTCAAATCACTAGAGAAAGACCTAGTGATTAATGAATTGGATAGGGATATGACATATGATAGAATAATATGGTGTTTTGATCCATGTAGCCTACCCCACTTAGTGGGATAAGGCTTGGTTTTTGTCGGTACTCTCTCAGTTAGGAACCCACAAGGAAGTAAGAAAACAAGTCTGTTTCATTTAAGCTTTTGAATATAGAAATTTATAGCTAGAAACTCTGGAATCACTCAATCAAGAGAACGCAACGCAGTAGCATATAACCCTGTTTTCCATTTTCTCGGAAACCTTATATGGACTGGAGACAAGAACATTAATGGTCACATGTAAACAAGTTTTCCAAGTAGAATGGTGCAAAATAGTAGGTGAAGAATCTTGATGACTAAAATTCAGCTATCACCTTGATTTTTATGATTAGTATGTAGCTCTGTTTTGAACTTTATTTGAAGTTGTAATTGAATTGAATTGAATTGCATTGCATAGTTTGTGGTTATTTCAACATGGTATATCTCTGAGCTGCAGTTTGTTTCAATTATGCTTTTGGGGGCGATAATCACTTACCGTGAATTACTTATGTACAAATTGTTTCCACAATCGAGGAGGGATTGAGGGGATAGTTTGCATAAGTTCTTTGTATGAGTTGTTTCTATATGCTACTCTAGGGAGTTTATGAAAATGAGCTAAAAACTACTTATGTACATACATGTATTTCCATAAGCTCTTTCAAACTTACACCAAGTGTTTATATTATAAGATAAATCCATGTAAGCTCTTGTGAGTGCTGCCTCTAATACCGATAACCTTGTCTTCTCTTGCAGTGGCCTTATTCTATGATAACCACTTATGAAGTATATAAAGTTTACCGGTGATGGGATATTGAAAAATGATTAAAATTAGTAAAATATCTCGGTTTCAAACCTCACAGTTTGCATATGTGGTGCAGTTGAGATAGGAATATGAATTTTACTTTCTCTCTAATATCTTATGCCTTTCTAAATGCTACAACAACATCAATCGAGCCTTTTCCCACTAAGGGGGGTAGGCTTAACCCTGCCAACTAATGTTCGATCATACATCATATCCCTATCCAACTAATTAATCTCTAGATCCTTCTTAATAGTTTCTCTAGGTCTTACTCTACCTCTAGTGATTTGACTACGCTCCTTATGCATTTCTAAATATATTAATATAATAAAACTTATTCAGGGACTACCTGAGCAATGAAAATAGAAATTGATAAAATGATTATGCTTCAGTTTGCTGATGGTGCAGCATAGTTGTAGACATGCTTTTTGTATAGTTTATACTCATTTTTTTCTTTGCTTATGGTTGAGGTTTTAAATTTGTTTGTTATAAAATTTGCTGATAGTTGGAATTGATCCTTCTACTGCTTAGATGCCAGATGATTTGTTCAGCTACCTTATTGTATGTTTTTGGTTCTTCACTGACTGTGTTATTCTTTTGTAGAGAGCTGCAAATACTGGTTGGGGTGATAAGGACTGTGCAAAATGGGATAATGACAAATATAATGGTCCCACGAAAGAAAGAAGGCATGGCAACAACCAACCAAATCGCATTTCAGAAACTAGAGATAAAGATTCACGCTCCAGAGCCCGTGAAAATGAGATGGAATTAGACAACCCATCCAAGCGAAGTGATAGAAAAGAGGTAATGATTTTGCGAAAGCAAGATGGCGATGATAAATTGGTCGGAAGAGAAGAAAAGAGACCAAGAGACTATGAAGATGATGACCTTGAACAACGATCAAGAGAAGGTCGGCATAGGAGAGAAGAAAAAAGATCAAGGAATGATTATGATGATAGGGAACTTGAGCCAAGAGATCATAAAAGGGAAGACAGGAGGTCAACAAAGCGAGACTTTGAGCCCAAATCAAAAGATTATGATATAAGAGAAGATAGAAGACCGAGTAGGCAGGATGTTGATGATTTTGGAAGCAAGTTAAGAGAAACACATGGTAATAAGGAAGAGAGGAGATCAATAAATGCCATGCAAATTGGGCTTAAAGTTGTTATTGAGACCTCCCACAAAATAAAGATGTATTAATTCAAGGAACATCCATCAAGGATCTTTTACGTGGATGTCTAAGACACCGGATGAAAATGTATCAATTGAGATTATCTCAATTTCTCAAAAGAAATGAAGAAATTTATTTAGAGAGATCATACATAAAAAATAGATAGTGAATAACACTTGATGGTGGGCGGGGCGGGTGTACCTCATCAATCATTAAACTTTTTTATTTTTATTTTCTTTTCAAAATTAATTTTTGGCTTTCTCCATCAAAATGGAGCCCTCCGTTTCTTTTGAGAAATA
>Ga0315914_1009351_pt1 | contig 12653 bp, 6 predicted proteins | sample MpolenodulesMG_FD_203920 | JGI IMG/M metagenome (GOLD analysis project Ga0315914, IMG submission 203920) | Medicago polymorpha root nodule microbial communities from Los Angeles, California, United States - elongated nodules | ecosystem: Host-associated > Plants > Roots > Nodule | place: USA...
TGTTGATATTTATATTTTAGAAAATGTCATTTCATAAGAAAAAACATCATTTTAATGTTTATAAAAATCATACTAATTTTTTTTACATTTTATTGTAAAAAATAATCAAAATTCTCTATTATGAGTTCCAAAAATTCAGAAATATTTTATTTTATTTCTTCGACGTTTTTGGTAAATAAGATTTAATTATTATAATTATAGGTGACATAAAACAATTTTTCTCTTCAAAAAATAACACATTTAACTATTAATTTATTGATTTGGTGTACCATTAATACACCCAAATTTTTGGTTGTACCATTGAATTTGCCATAAACAAGGAGATATTTATAAGATACTTCACAAATACGTATCATATAAAAGATGAAGGATAAACAAGTGAGACAATGTTGTAAAAACTTAGTGGAGATGTATATAATTCAGTTTTAGATATGAAACGGTGGAATTGTTTCTCGATGAACCACTTAAATTTTACTTTTTGTTGATGAAGGTAACAAGAGACAAGAGATTTAATTAATCAACATTAAACATAATTTGTATTGAGTTTTTTTTATTTTGATCACATGTATTATATAAAATTGTGACCTTAATAATAATATAACAACGAAGAGTGATCAATGTTTATTTTATTCAAGTATTTTACATACATATAAGTTTTAGTATAAATTTTTTGTTAACATATCTTAACCGTATCGTATCCTAAATTTTAAAAATTTCGCATATCCACATACCCATATCGTACCCGCACCCTATCACGTATCCAAGCTTCATAGGAATACACCCATTTTCACATCCCAATCCATTGAACACTTGTTCTCTCTCTCATGGTGGCACCGGAAAAAATAATAATTTTAAGCTGGTTTTTAAAGTTCTTCTAAGTCGGTTTTCAACTGGTTCAAGAGGTCTCGCCCGAGTATGTAAAACGTTTTAAGCTTCTAACCCAACTTAGAATAACGAGTTTCAATTCGGTCATATTTAATATTTGGATTAAATGTCATGGTATAAGACTACTCAACAACTTTAATTAATAATTGACTTCAACATTGAATTGTTTTTACAGGGAGATGTTTACTTTTGTATCACATAAAATATCACATAAAATATGTGAGATCCTACTCCATTTCAACCACTTTGTTTGAATTCACTCATTTATATATCTTTCTGTTTCTTAGTAATTTTGTACTACGAACCCAAAATATTTCAAACGTATAACTTGATGTATGATGTGATATCCTACTTTCACCTCGAGGCTATAAATATTCCTCATTTCGTTAAAATTACATTTCATATGTGTTGTTGTGCCTTAACTTGGACGAAATTCATACACTGTTAAGGATATCTCAACCTCGCATTCATAAACAACGATTAACAGAAAAAAAATCATTCTTTAACCAACTCTTCATGATTTAATATTAAGTTTTTACCCCCTTCATCCCTTTTTATATAAAAAAGTTTTGTCACTAAATATAAGATTATCTACGAATTTCTAGATGTATTTATTACTTCTTTTTTTTCAAATACACCCCTCATTAATACTATCAATATACCTTAAAATATGAAAAGTTTAACATTAAATATCTCTATAGACAAAGGAAAATTTGGTAAACATATATTTATGATAAATTTATTACTTCAAACAACTTTTTTAATACCTGTGATTTTCGTAAATTATTCCTATAAAAAGGGAAAGGGAGTAGTTCTTTATCACAAATGATCACCAATGAAAAAAAAAATTCATTCTTTGATCACTCTTTCATGAATGCTCTGATATTACACTTTTTAATTCTTCAACAACTATACCAAGCATAATTTCATGTCCAATTATCAATAAAACTATTATTTGGGCAATCTACTAGGACTCTTGAATGTTGAATTCATGAATTCATCAAAAATAAAATAAAAACTTTGATAATTATGTTAACTAAACAAAATTCTCAATAAATGTCTATGCAATATAAAAGATAACATGTTAAAATAAAAGCTATAATAAGATGAATGAAAGAAAATAAATTATTGATATGAAATACAAGAGACCGACTTGGGTGAGAATAAGCAAATTTCTCATAGCTGATTAAGGCATCACACATGTGATAGTCGCACACCGATAACATGTTATGAAACTAAACTTGTCTATGCAATATAAAAGATAACATGTTAAAAATAAAAGCTATGATAAGATGAATGAAAGAAAATAAATTATTGATATGAAATACAAGAGACCGACATGAGTGAGAATAAGCAAACTTCTCATAGCTGATTATGGCATCACACATGTGATAGTCTCACACTGATAACATGTTATGAAACTAACCTTGTAAGTTAAATTTTCAATATGCGGATGAATAATTACAGAGCAATGTAATTTTAACAATCAAAAATCAAAAACTTATCTGAGAGTCATATAAAAATACGTGATTTATAACTAATAGTAATATGACTAAAAGAGAAAGACAAAACAATTAAAAAAAATCAAATTATTCCTAATCCTTTAAATACACGGTATTGGACTACATTTTAGTTGTCAACTTATCATTACTCATACTTTCTCTGTCTCACGGTATCTGTTCTCTTTATTATTTTTTTTGTCTCAAATTATGTGTCCCATTTAAAATATTAATATAACATTTTTTTTTATTCTTTTTCACTGGCAACCATTATTTATTCCATTTCAATCATCTATCTACTCCATTAACTATAATTAATAAAGATGTATTAGTAAATTAAACATATTTTCTATTAAAATCAACACTCCTAATCATTTTCTTAGTAACTGTGTAAAATTTAAAGGAGACACTTAATTTGAGACGGAGGGAGTGATTGTAATATGAATGTTCATTTCTTCTTAGTTTTTCACACCCTTTCAAATGGTCTAGAACTTCCTTTAGCCAATGGCATTCCAAAGAACACTTTGAAGTGTATAATACAAAGATCGATGATAGATATTTTTCCTTCTTCTCCCCCTTCTTCATCTCTATTCTTTTAGATCTTGTTATTTTTATTTTTTTAGAATGGCAAATATTTAGAATGCTTAAGCTTAAAAAATTGTTGAAGAAATTGGAAGATTTTAAAGCTTATAAGTTGCTTAAGAACAACTCAAAACAATAATGCATTCACACCTCTTCAACAATTCTTCTAGATCTTGTTATTATTTTGGTAGTGAAATTATAAACGGTAATTTAAGTTTGAAACGTGGTAGTATATCCTGTCTAAATCAAATAGTTTTCCAAAAGGTCAAGGCAAAACACAAGAAAAACAACGAGTAAAAAAATGACCTTTTGGGGATGTCATCATCGAAGGGTCTTTTGGTTGCTATAGAAGAAAGACGAAAAAAATTTGGACATAAAACCTACGATAAAGGCAAGTGGGACTTTTTGTCCCCTATTGTCTTCTATCATTTCACATGTAGCTTTCAAAACGTCTTAATAAACCTTTAGCAAAGGTATGGTCGAAATTGTTTCTTCGGCAAAATGAAAAATTAATTTTTATTAGATAATAAAAATAGGCATAACAAAAAATAGGATTATACAATGCAAACAATTTTTCTTTTTGCTACTGCAACATGTTCTATAATGATTGTCGATGAGTCACATGTTAATGTGGTTTTCCGCTATTTTATAAACTTTTTGATTCTTTTGGAAGACTAGCTTTTTGTGCGGTGAAGATTTGAGCCTTGTTAATAAGGAGGGAATATTGACAAAGAAATGGTACCTTTAATTCAGACAAGCAAACAACAAAATAATACTTGAGTTGAGACCATGTGGCTTTGCAACTTTATTCAATGCAAGTGCTTGGAAGAAATTTGAAAATACAATTTGCAAAGCATTGGTAAAATGTTCATCATTATACGTACGTAACAAGGAGGCAAATATTTACAATCATTTTCAGACAACAGGGTTTAGTAGTGTTCCTCTTTCTATTTCTTTTTTATCGAACAATTTAAGTTAAATATTTGATACCACGAGGGAAGGTATATTACTATATACGTTCCAAATGAAGACAATGTTATCATTTATACTTGAAGACAAAAGAAGCGTAAGCATGATTCATGTATATGCAGAAAGAACCAAAATTGAAACAGAAAAGGTATTTACTGGAAAATAAATTAAATACATGAAAGAAAGAAAAGAAAAGAAAAAGTAACAAGAAACAGAAAGCAGCTGAGCTTCATCTACTTGATACACAGTACTGCAAAACTACAAGCTGATTCTGATGAAATATGTGCACACGCACACAATCACTACATCTACAACAAAACTTAACTGAACTAACTAATAAAATAAATAAATACTAGAGTATACTATATTAATACTACCAATAAAATCTTTGTTCAGGAGAACCCGGGGACCTGTATCAGTCACTGATCAATCCCTCTGATTTTCTCATTTTTTGTTTTATTTCTACCATTTTATTTTCTTTTACCATTTTTACCTAAGGTAATGTAATGCCAAATCCTTAGCTTCCACAAAAGTGCCATGAAAACCATATGGCACTCTAGAAGGTAACTGAACGGTTGCTTCCACTTTCAAGTCCACAGCGTTTACTATCTGCAATTCTGATATACACCTCTCTTCATCATGCACAAAAGCCATAATGTACCCCTCATCTTCATTTTCACACCCCCCTGTTGGTAAGAAAAACGGTTCACCACCGTACTTTCCATCACCATACTTGTGCATCTTTACTTCCCCACTTACAAGGTCAACCTTAGCAAACCCGGAAACCTTGGGCCACGGTTCAGCAAAAGCTAAATAAGCGAACCGGGTTTTTCTACCGAGCCTGTTCCGGTTCACCATACCAGCTTCTAAATTCATATCAGGAACCAGTGATCGGCGTGTGGATTCACCTGTTTTAAGGTTCAACCTTATTTCTGATAAAACACTCTTCAGATTTTCGTTGCTTTCGTTGAAGATTGAATCTGGTGGTGTCATGCATGAACCAATAACAACAATTTCCTCTGTTTCTGGTTCTTCCCATGCATTCCACAAATGAAAGCAAAACGTGTCTGGTGATTCCACCCAAATAATGCTTGAAGCATCTTTTGCATATTTTGGAAGAACACCGAATCTTGATTTCTTCGCGCCATCGAATATCACCGGAGAACCACCTCTGATCATTTCTTCAAGCTTGAACACCACTTGATGATCAGGTATTACTACAAAATTCTCAGTGATCGCGAAATCATGCGTCATTGTGGGAACTTCAAGACGGATTTCAACGTCGGGTGATTTCTTTCCATCAGAAGTAAAATGAAAATATCTGAGATAAGGTCTAGCGACTTCATAGCTCAATGCAAAGAGTTCGCCGGAGACCGGGTCGATCTTCGGGTGTGCGATCATGGTGGAATGAAGCTGATCAAGGAAGCTATAACGACCAACAGTGGTTAGATCACCGGCGGGAGTGATTTGGAGTTCATAAGGGAGGTCATCTTCTGACATGGCAAGAAGTTTACCGTTGAAGTAGACAAGGCCGGCGTTTGCAACGCCGGAGCCACGCCGGTGATCAACGATACCGCAAAGACTTCTAGCGTAGAAGAGAAGAAGCCTAGCTATGCCGGAGTGGCCGTGGAGTTCTCCGATAGCCTTCGGGAACATTGCTCGGCCTAACTCTCGCTCTTGAACGAGTCTCTCTGTTTCGGTGAAGCGGCATGCATAGCTTGCTGCACCGTCATTGACGGTGACTGCATGAACCATACCATCACCGTCGAATAGGTGGTGACCGGAAACTGGCTCGAACATTGGGTTGGCGCCGTTACGGACGTAAACTCCGTTTACGCAATCGGGGATTGTGCCGGTGACGGGGAGGGAATGAACAACGGGTTGTTCTGGTACCGGAGCGAAGTTTCCGGCGATTTGAATGCTTGGGTCCGAGGTTTTTGGAAGCGGATGTTCAATCTCGCGTGAGAGCAACGCGCTTTCGAACATGTTTAGTGCCATAGCTGCGGCTTTTTGTAATGGGTTCCACTGTGGTTTGTTTGTGTGAGGGGCATTTTCTTTGGTGATTAAGGGTTGATTGTAGGGTTGTTTTGGGAAATCGAATACTGAGGAAGAGTGGAGAGCACATTCAAGTGCTTTTCTATTGGGCTTCTTCTTCAATTTTACTGTGGACTTTTTGCATAAGCCCAAATCAATAAGTGATGTTGAAGAGGATGAGGAAGAGAGGGAGAAGTAGTGTTGTAATTGAGGTTTATTATGAGTAGCACAAGTGCTAGAATTAAGTGCTAGTGAAGAAGGTGACATGATCATGGAGATTTTGGTTGTTTCTCAAAGAGTATAAAAAAATGAAATGATCATGTAGAGAAGAAGAAAGAAAAAGAGATTATGAAAAGTGAAAGTGAAGAGGGATTTTGAGAGGGGAGAATAAGGAAGGGACAATTGAGTTTAAATAGAGGGGGGAGGTGAAAGAAAGAGAAAGTGTCTATTTTTTATTTAATAATAATAATAATAATAATAATGATTATTTGATTTTCAGGAGGGGTGTGTGTGTTTATGTTATTTATTTATGGAAGTCCACCTCAGACATGTAAAAGAAGACCACGTGGTGGATTTGTGGATTTTGTTGTGGCTTCAAAATTGTACATGGGTGTGGGGTAGAGGTATTCGGTTTCGGCTAGTAGACAGTAGTAACCGATTGTGACCGAAACCTCTTATGTTTAGGAGGAGGACCAATGGTAGGTTAAGTATCTCCTTGTTATCAGTGTTCCTATATATGCTTAATCTTGAATATTCCTCAATCTTAAATATAAGAGAAAGCTAGATCATTGGTGTTGATCAAACTTTATCACATAATATTTAAGACTGGGAGAGTACGTATTGCCTTAATTGGCCTGAGCTCGTTTGTCCTAATAGATTATAGGTGATTTAGGGCTTGCTTTATACGAAACTGGAGTATGAGTATGTGAAATGGGATACAATATTTAGTTATGAATAAGTGTCGTCTCTTATCAAATAAACTATTTTTAAATTCAATCAGTAATTCATCAAAGTTAAAAAAATCAATAATTTACTATAGTTTTCTACTACTTTATTTATCCTGCTAAAAATGAGTCTGGTTGGGCTTTGCAGCTACCATGAAATATTTTGTAGAAGTTGTCTCTACCATTTTGGTGGAATTTGTAACTATGATTGTTTAGCCATTATATTTACTTCCTACTTCTACTTGTCTGGAATATATCCTTCAAATTCCTCTATATTATATTTGATTTTGTCTTTGCTAGCTCCTTCAAAATACAAAACATTCCACATGTTACTGCTGTTTGGCCCATGTGTTCTGTTGTGCCTTCAGAAGACCATAGGGGCTCTGCATAATCTTGCAGCTGGTTTCTGTTTCTGTCCTTGTAACACTTAATTGTAACATGAGATAGGGTTTCCCTCAACATAATCTTGCAGGTGGTTTCAGTTGGCCTCTGTAATACTGTCTTGTTTGCAATCACAACCATTACTTCTACAATATTAATACTAATCAGATCCAGTATATGAATTTGAACGAGACAATTGATCATCTTATTGCAGAAACTTGTATTCACCCCTAAAGAATTTCATTTTATGTATGTATAGTACGTAATTCTTTCTTGAACTTACAACTTGCTATTCACTTTTTCCATTATTGGTCTTTGTTTTAATTTTTACGGAAATTTATTTGTATCGGATAGTGTCCACTAATCTATAATGAACAAACTCTTGGAGAAAATTCGTTTTATGGGTTCGCCTTAGATAATTCATTTTGTGGTGAGCGGTGGATTCACGACTCTTACCACCTTATTAATTAATTTGTTTAATTTTTTTTTTTAAAACGGCTAGAAATAGGGTATTAGGGTTCCAACTCCGATCCGGACATATTAGTGCATTTTTCTACCGATTGAGATAGTACTCAAAGAGATAACTTGTTTAATTTCTATGGATAATTCTTTTGCATATAAGAATTATCCATATATATAATTGAATATTAATTGATAAATATCCAATTATGTAAAAAAAAAAGTTTATAAATAGTTACTTTGAAATAATTAAAAGTTAGTTATATATATTAATGATTAAAAGTTAGTTATAATTAAAGTTGGTTGCGAATTTTACATTCATTATTATATCAACTTCTTCATTCAATCAATCCCAAAATCAATCTTTCTCTCATTTTCTTTTATTTTCCTCTTTGATGGGTTTAACCATGCTTCTCAACAATATATGAGGTTGTACTTGCGTTATATTCTCTAGAAATGTTTTTTTTGTTTTGTTTCGTTTTTTTGTTCTAGGTGAAATTGTATATTTTTAGTATGGACATTTTGAGAAATGGTTTAAAAGTGGATTTGTGTTTGAGATTCACTTGGTATAACAGATTAATGTAACTTTTTATCACAGTTAAAAAAAATTATATTACTGCAAACCGATAACAAGTTAACAACGCAGATGAACTATGTTGTAGCAAGTGCGTTCATGAAATCAACTTCACTTGAGCATATCTTATGTGTTTATTTGACTTTTAAAAAAATAAACCCATACACGTGTGTGTGCTATAATCTTCTAATTATCCTTTTTATTTTTTTAATATTGTAGTTGTAGTATTTCTTTATTGTGCATTAAAAAAATTAAAATCAAAAGATATTTTTTTTCTTGATATGATTGTAGAGGAAACGAAGGTGACATATTTGATATTTTTAAACCGCTCTTGACCTATATTTATGAGTTTTTTGGCTCTAGCTTAACATACAAAACCTTCTTTTAAAAGAATATTGAGAGATTTCCTTGAAGATGGTTACTATCAAAAGAATATTTTAGTGAATACATGAGATTTGAACAACTTTTTTAATGACAAATGTTAGTATCAAATATTGTTGGGTTTGCTACAATTGATATTAAGTGGGTATGGACGAGCAATATTAGTATCAAATACGGTTCAAGGGTATTGTTGTATTTTGAACCATAGAATTTATATATTAGTTGTAATACTGCAAACCCTAATCCTTTTTCCTTTCAATAACATGGAACAACGTCTGATTTGTAGTAGGAGATATATACATGCATACTTGAATGAACTTTATAACCAAACATTGTGTTTTACCGTTTGTCCTTTTTTTCGTTTTTTTTTTAATATTCTATTACAAATTGTTGTTCTAACATATATATCACAAGGTGGAGATTAAACTCTGAACTTTTATTGTGATACTCTAGTCGTTTACTCTCTTATCTCAACAAGTCAACTTTATATTGCCTCAAGAGATTTGAAATTTCGGTTATGGAAAAGAAAGTTCTAGTATAAATTGTTAATATATTGTGTTATAAGTTATGTATCCGTTAACTTTTTGTTAAGTAGTCAATGTCGAGCTTGCTTGACAAATTATCCATATAGTAAGTAATTATTAAAAAAATAAATTTATGATTTATAAGACAATGACAAGAATGAAAATAACAAATAATAAGCAAATAGTATATTATTTAATGGATGAATCGACCCTTAACTTATTAGCTAGGTCCCCCACAATTGGTCGTGCATAAATGTATGAATTAGAAGCTAAATGGAATTCAAGAGTGATAGAGAGAGACAGCATGCATTAAAGCCTTATAGAGGATGGGGAAGGTAATTGGTATCCCATTTTGGAGTTATGTGGGCACGTCCTGTTGAGGATTATGAATGTGATCCAAGGACAAAGCCATGGTAGCCATTGATGATAGACACAGGACAGGCAAGTGTGTGATAGCAAAGAAAAGATTGATGGGTATTGTTGCTTATCACTAACATCAGCATTCAGCGCTGTTTATAGATATTGCCTTGGGCACATGGAAGACACTAGTTTCCTACTTTTTAGTAACAATTATATATACTATAATATACTTCCTTGTCTATAGTAGCAGTAGCACTTTGTTCTTTCTTATTCAAACTCAGTTCCAATTTTACTACTCTGCTTTTTTTTTTTTGTTTTGTAAGAGACAAAATGATTCATTGAAATCAATTGAGTGAATTGGAAAATAAAGAGTAGAGTTAATTTATTTATACATAAAAACTTTATACAAAAAAAAAGGGAAAAAAATTAATTAATTGACATGTTGACAAACTAACTCATAAGAGAAAGCAACAACTAACTTATGAATTTTATGAGGTAAGATCCGTAGAAAAAAGTAGGTGGTGTTTATTGGTGCATTTGTTTTTTAAGATCTTATCTATTTAATGTTTTTAGTTTTTTTTTTATAAAAAAAATGTGGTGTCCAAGCTATTAGTCTGGTTTCTCATAACCCAACGGTTTTATCATTGCCTATGATTTCTGATCAAAGGACCAACTTCTTGTAGCGAAAGTCTTTATGACAATATATAAAGAAAAAGTTTTTATGATAATAGTGGTTAATTAAGTTGTGTGCCTCGTTCATGTTAGTTCTGATGGTTATGCAAATATATGTAGATGAAAACAATAAGACACGAGGGTTGAGCAATCCAAATAATCAATGCACTCACACTTGAGGGAATATTGTTAATATAAGGATGAGTAAGAGAATACTACATTGCATGAAAAAGTGAATGATGAGCGTTAAGCTCTAGGTAAATAGGATCGCAATAGGATACAAAACGCTTCCTCAATAATGTTAATGTTGATGTATTCAGAGCTGTATTTGAATTCGAAACCTCTAGTTGGAAAAAAATTCAAATCATATCATGTCTAGTTTCAAATATGAGTGGTTAAACCACGCATCGTCTATGAATAATTAAGTAAAATGTTTAATATATAAGAGAGACGATACATATACCTAATGCTTCTAAGATTTTTGGTGGAGATGCAGCGTCTTCCTCTCTTATGGTTTTGAAACATTTGACTCATTATTTCTCTCTGCCCCCTTGACTTTCCCTTAACAACTTCTCCTAAACTTAGGTTTAGGTTCAAACCTTAGACTCAACAAAGTTTTATCATTATTTTTTTACTTTATTATAAGCATTACATTGCATTTTTTTATTAATTAGAAGACCTCACTAGAAAATTTATTTTAGGTCTCTTAAGAAGTTTGGTTGACCCCGAAAACATCCTCAAAATGCTATCTATTAGATGAGACAAAAATATACATATTTTTTAAACTATATATCACATCTTATAATTCGTTGAGTTGATGAGACTCAAATCCAAGACAATCAATTTCAAGAAGTCTTCAAACACAAAATGTAAATATTTCTCCGACGTTCTGCATGCTAGACGCAATTATGATTAGTAGCTTAGTAATATACTACTGTTTTAGAATAATAGTAATATTCTGGATGATATTCTCTTCGATATAAGAATATTTTGTTATCAAGAAATATCTCAGCGACCCTTCAAAACATAAAATATCTCAGCGATTTCGATTTCTTTTGATTATTTTGTCGCCGGCAAAGTAAGCAAAATTCACATTTAAATGCAAAATGGAAACTTGTTGGCTTGATGGTCGGTGCCTTCTATGTCCCATTTTTAAGGAGTCACTTTACTTTTGGACTATATTTGACCCTTTTGGGTGCAATTTATTGTGCATTGTGCTTTAATCGATTACTTATATAAAAATGTTAATAAGTAACCTTATTGAGAAAGCAAATATTGTACTAATATTTTTGGATTTCTTAACAAATTCACATGAAACTTTTGTTAGAATGATACATAGTTTTATTAATATATTTTTGTATATATATATATGAAAAAAAGTAAGCATAAGCTTGAAGTTGACTACTCAAGGATCATTTTACTTGGTGAAAGTAAAGTAAGCATAAGCTTGTCTACTTGGTGATCCTTTTCTATTTTCTTTGCTACTTAAAACATGAAACAGTAGAGAAAATATGTTTGCTTACACTTTTAAAAACATTGCCTTTAACAGCATTTTCAAAATGAAACAAGAATGAAAACACAGAGGCATGACATGTAATTTTATTGAATTTTGACTTATATTTCAAATGGAATAAAGAGTTAATTTTGTCCCGAAAATAATATTCCCTCTTCAAATTGGTCCTTGATATATGAAAATATTGAAAAAGCAATAAGAGAAACCTTTTTTTTTTTAATACCCAAAAAAGAAGCAAAAATAAACAAAAACAACCACGTAATTTTTTTTACAGTAATGCTTAACATAGCGAAAAAAATAAATCACGATAAGATCACGAAGTGTTATATAACTGAAAGTCCAGACTCCATTACACCCATCATCCCATGTTTTGCGGCTAGAACATGATTTCATTGGCTCAGCAGTGATTCGTGAGACATTCTTGATAAAAATTCTTGGGAGAAATAGCACTGTTGTTTTTTTTATTACTCAACCTATAATTTTTATAAGGACAAAAGTGTAACTTTCTTGTACAATTTTTTGCACATACAGTAGAAACTCTATAAATTAATAATGTCAGGACCGGAGAAATTTATTAATTTAGAGAGTTATTAATTTATCGATAAATTAATAATTATTAATTTAAAGAGTTTTTAAGTAATTATACTGTACATACCAAACAAAAAAGGCAAATTAGTCTATGCCTCTTAGAATTACGTTGCAGCGAACCTTGGGACTCAACGTAAATTACTAACTACTGTGTTCATATGCATTGGAAAAATACAATACAAAAATACAACACCTGAGCTATTGGATGCAATAAGAAAAGTTAGAGATGAGCTCCAGACAGACTTGAACTTTAAAGGAAAACAGACAATTATTGAATCATATTTCAAT
>Ga0315914_1009352_pt1 | contig 12647 bp, 7 predicted proteins | sample MpolenodulesMG_FD_203920 | JGI IMG/M metagenome (GOLD analysis project Ga0315914, IMG submission 203920) | Medicago polymorpha root nodule microbial communities from Los Angeles, California, United States - elongated nodules | ecosystem: Host-associated > Plants > Roots > Nodule | place: USA...
GAAAGAGAGAGGGAAGAGAAGGAGAGGGAGAGATTAAGGGAGAAGGAAAGAGAGAGGGAGAGAAAGGAGGAGAAGGAGAGGATTAGAGAGAAAGAGAGAAGGGAGAGGGAAAGGAGGGATTATGAGAGAGAGAAGGAAAAGGAAAAAGAAAAAGAGAGAGATAGAGGGAGGAGAGTACGGGAGAGGGAGAAGCATCGGGATGTTGATAGTGAAAATAGTGATGGGGAATTGAGGGAGAGAAATCGGAAGCGGCATAAGAAAGATGATGACGATTACAAGAGGCGAGAGAAGGAAAAGAGTTCGGGAAAGTCAAGTAGGAAAACTGAGGGGGTTGATTGGAGTCCTAGGAGAAAGAGCGATGGAGATGACTCGGATTCTAAAGAGAAAGCAAAGAAACAGACCCGTGAGGAGGAGATGGAAGAGGAACAAAAGAGGTTGGATGATGAAATGGAAAAGCGAAGGAGGAAAGTTCAAGCGTGGCAAGAGCTAAGGAGGTTGGAGGAAGAGGCACAGAGAAAAAAACAAGGTGAAGCAAGTGTTGTTGAACCTGAGTCTGGAAAGAAATGGACACTTGATGGGGAGGAATCCGATGATGAAGATGGAACTGGTAAACATACGAGTATGGATATAGACGAAGACCATAAACTTGCTGATAATGAACCTTCTGATTCAATGGCGGTAGATGTTGACAAGGGAACTGTTGCGTCTGATTTACAGAATGGAGATGCTGGTGCTCCTGTAGAGGATGAAATAGACCCATTGGATGCTTTCATGAATTCTATGGTTCTTCCTGAGGTTGAAAAGCTTAATAATGCTGTTAACTCGGCACCTTCTGATAAAGCTTCTGACTTGAATCCCAAAGATAAAGGGGCTGAGAGTAGAAATGGTGGACAATCAAGGAAAGGTTCAAATAAATCTATTGGCAGGATAATTCCTGGTGAAGAGTCTGATTCAGATTATGCAGATCCTGAAGTTGAAGGCGATCCATTAGATGAAGATGACGATGAGTTCATGAAAAGAGTGAAGAAAACAAAAGCTGAAAAGCTTTCTATTGTTGACCACTCAAAGATTGACTATATACCATTCAGGAAGAATTTCTATATTGAAGTGAAGGAGGTTTCAAAGATGACTGTTGAAGAAGTTGCATTTTACAGGAAGCAGTTAGAGTTGAAGATACATGGAAAGGATGTGCCCAAGCCTGTAAAGTCATGGAATCAAACTGGACTCACTAGCAAAATTTTAGACACAATAAAGAAGGCGAACTTTGAAAAGCCAATGCCTATTCAAGCTCAGGCGTTGCCTGTCATTATGAGTGGTCGAGATTGCATTGGCGTTGCCAAAACCGGGTCAGGTAAAACCCTTGCTTTTGTTCTGCCAATGTTGAGGCATATCAAGGATCAGCCACCAGTTGTTGTAGGAGATGGACCTATTGGGCTTATTATGGCCCCTACAAGAGAACTTGTTCAACAGATTCACAGTGATATAAGGAAGTTCACAAAGGTAATGGGTATCAGGTGTGTTCCTGTCTATGGAGGTTCTGGTGTTGCTCAACAAATCAGTGAGTTGAAACGTGGTACTGAGATAGTAGTTTGTACTCCAGGTAGGATGATTGACATACTGTGCACTAGTAGTGGAAAAATTACTAACCTGCGTAGAGTAACTTATCTGGTCATGGATGAGGCAGATCGGATGTTTGATATGGGTTTTGAACCTCAAATCACAAGAATTGTTCAGAATATTCGGCCAGATCGTCAAACAGTTCTCTTCTCTGCCACTTTCCCCCGCCAGGTTGAAATTTTGGCTCGCAAGGTTTTGAATAAACCTGTTGAAATACAAGTTGGTGGGAGGAGTGTTGTGAACAAAGATATAGCACAGTTAGTTGAGGTGAGGCCAGAAAATGAGAGGTTCCTGAGACTCTTGGAACTACTTGGAGAATGGTATGAGAAAGGAAAGATTTTGGTATTTGTCCATTCACAAGATAAATGTGATGCACTGTTCAAGGATCTAATGAAACATGGTTATCCATGTCTTTCTCTTCATGGGGCTAAGGATCAGACAGACCGTGAATCTACAATATCTGATTTTAAAAGCAATGTCTGCAATTTGCTGGTTGCGACAAGTATTGCTGCCAGGGGATTAGATGTTAAGGAGCTCGAATTGGTGATCAATTTTGATGTTCCAAACCACTATGAAGATTATGTACATCGTGTTGGGCGCACTGGCCGTGCTGGCCGAAAGGGTTGTGCCATCACATTTATTTCTGAAGAAGATGCAAGATATGCACCAGATCTGGTGAAAGCTTTGGAGCTATCTGAGCAGATTGTTCCCGATGATCTGAAATCCCTAGCCGAAGGATTTATGGCAAAAGTGACTCAAGGACTGGAGCAAGCCCATGGGACTGGTTATGGAGGCACTGGCTTTAAATTTAATGAAGAGGAAGATGAGGTCAGGAAAGCAGCGAAGAAAGCCCAAGCCAAAGAATATGGATTTGAAGAAGACAAGTCAGATTCTGAAGATGAAGATGAAGGTATTAGGAAGGCAGGAGGTGATATCTCACATCACCATACTCCAATCTCTGCATCCCAACTGATTCCAATTGGTGGGATACCATCTGTTTCAACAGTCTTGCCTGTGATGGGATCTATTGCTACAAACGATGGGGCTACTCGAGCAGCATTAGCTGCTATGAACCTGCAGCAAAACATAGCAAAAATACAATCTGAAGCATTGCCAGAGCATTATGAGGCTGAGTTGGAAATAAATGATTTCCCCCAGAATGCTCGTTGGAAAGTCACACACAAGGAAACTTTGGGCCCCATTTCTGAGTGGACTGGAGCTGCTATTACTACAAGGGGGCAGTTTTTCCCACCTGGCAAAGTCGCAGGGCCTGGGGATCGTAAACTCTACCTGTTCATTGAGGGTCCTAGTGAACAATCTGTTAAGAGAGCCAAAGCAGAATTGAAACGAGTTTTGGAAGATATCACTCATCAGGCTTTGCAACTACCTGGGGGACCTCAACCTGGCAAATACTCTGTTGTATAAAGGGTAAGATCTGTTATAATTGAGTTTAGTAATGCTTATTTTATTCTAGTTGCTGTTCTGAGTTTTATTTTAACACTTCTGAAGGGGATAGCTTGCCGTATTGCTTATTATTTATTGATTTTTGTAATCTTCTGTTCATTGAAACCATATAAATGCGCTATTATCCTTGGCTTTCAGAACTAGCATAAATAATTTTTTCTGGGTTTAAGTTGGGAATAAACGTGATATTTGTATAGCATTGTTCTTGTTTAGTATTTTTTTTTTTTTTTAATCAAGTTCTGCAACCTAAGAGTAAATTTACTTTTGGTTGTCAACCTGAAGGCAAAATGAGACACTGTTAAACACTCTTGTCTCGCACTCCCATCCGGGACAAGTTGCTCATATGACTGCCTTTCATGCCCGATCATTCTCATACAGGTATGAGTATATTATCATACAGGTATGAGTATTATTATCATGGAAAGTCCACCAATTTTTTTCCTTCTTATTTTGGTATGTGTTTGCTAGTATTGTAAATCTTCTAAATTCTAATATTAGTTTGCATACCATCTGATGCTGTTTTCTTTTTATTAAATTAAATTATAGTTGCACAAATTTTCTACCCTCTTCATGGTTTCTTCCTTGTTCATCTTCTGCTGTGGTGCAGCTAGGTGGTCTTTCAAGCTTAATCTCGTATATTCAAATATTGTTCCATCCTCGCGCTTGCTTCGTGGATGTCTAAGGTGTTAATCATGATGCAACTTTTTCATCTAGGTCCTCCTTGATTTCAAGCTAACATCCTTGAAACACTGATTTTTTTTTCCATGTGTTATTCCTTGTACTCGATTTGTGAGATATTTTATGCTATTATTTGTTTATTTAACTGGTTCTGTGTGTATTTTTCAGGTTTTGGTTCGATGATCTTTTGTCTTGAAAAGGGATGCAAGCTGTGATTGGGGAGATCACTCGATTCAGTTATTTATGTATTTTCCTAACTGCCTTGATTTGGATTTCAGCACGTGTACCGCAAAACATATCTTTATATTAATTTTACCACTTAATGGATATGTTTATCATGGCATCTAAATCATCAGTTTAGACTCATAAGTCATGGCACTTGTAAGATCACTGGCTTTGCACTTTCCCTTGTTTTTTTTGAACTCACAATTCTATTTTGTGCTGTAATTCCAATTCCAAAGGATGCTGTAACATTTTATTTGGTTTGCTGAAAGTATGTTCATGAATTATTGATGAAAAATTATCACATTTATTATTGGAAAGTCTACACTTTGTATGCTTACCGGTCTCTTTTCGTGGGTTTAGTAACTTTATGCTGGATCAGAAGTTGACACAGTTGCTCATTCTTTGTTAAACTTATTGGATCAGCTGTGCTCACTCTATCAGCAGAAATGCATTCTTACATCATCTGTGGAAGTTGATGGCACCCAAGCATTTATTGATTATAGCTTAAAGAGGTGAAATGGCAAGGTTTCACTTCTGACAAGGTTTTACTTCTTAATCTTTGCTCTTTCTGTTTTGTCCAGTGGTTATTGCTTGATGTCTTGGTATATCATCTTCCTGTCACATTTTACGTCGCTTGGTATATGTGATTTTACCAGTTATTTTTGCAATGCAAATTCTCATTTGATGATCAGCTTGAACCACGGGAAGGTTACCAAGATCAGCTTTCTGGGGATCACTAGTTATGTTGTCTTTTGTTTGATATACTACCACACAATGAGTTATACGTTAAAATAATGCTACTCAACTTTAGGAGAAAAATGATGATAGCTTAGAATGAGTGGAAGATTGCAACATATTGATGGGTTTTTTGTTGTCAGTTTGTGTTTTACCCATCATCGGTAGTTACTTACATGCTATGCTTTAAGTTAAAGCATGTCCATGCTAAGAGTTTGTTTAACTGTTTAAACGAAACTTGTAAGTCAAGGTTCTTAAAATTTATGCGATCCTTGATACAGTTGGTATATTATGTCATCTTAATTTATTACCAAAGTAGTGCCTGGCTGGCATGCCACTAAACACTAACAGTGAAATGCAAACTTTCCTTGTTCAGTAGCTTGTAGTAACACCCATGTTCTTTACTTCAAAACTCTCCAAACTCTAAGAAAGTTGTAGATGCGAAGAGCTTCAAATTAAACTCAGTTGTGAAATGAATCTATAATCTGTTAATTAATTAGGCATACAAAATGCGCTTTAATTAATGTCAAGTCTATGTTCATTGCTCCTAAGATATGTGACAATATGACACTGAGCACAACAAATTGAAGAGTTTTTCTTTTTCTTTTCTCAATTTTATCTATGAGCATCATAAAAATAAGTTATCTTGTACATTTCTAAAAAAAATTGAATTTTCAGTTTCCTTATGCGTTCCAACAGTTTCCCATTCCCCAAATGTGTTCCGCTGTAGCCATAGGAGTTATTGGTGTCAAGAGAGAGAGGATCAAAGACTAAACAGACAGGTTTTTATGATGTGGATGCATAATAAAATTTGAAACCTATGAACTCATTTAACCAATCGGTACCGAAACATGATCTATTGTTGACCACTTAATATTATGGTACCTTTGCCCTGGCCTTGAAAATTCTTTCATGCCGACCATTCACTCGATTAGAAGAGGGTATTTGAATGACTCATTTGAAAAACCGTGATTAGGTTCAATTAAATGCGGTTTAGATTGATTTAATTTTTTGGTTCCAATTTACAATTGTATAAAAATACAATTGTTACAGATATTTTTATAGTCACCGTAAAGTATCATGTTTCATTCAAAACATAGCATTTATTTAAGGAAAATGAAATTAAGCATTTTATCAATAATCAAAGTTTAATGCAATGAAGAATATGTAAACAATGAGAGGGCTAGTATGTAATAAGGACACTAAGGACGCTTTATGAAGAGAATGAGTAATCATTTTAACTTGTCTTGTCTTTCAATATAACCAACCAAAATTAGCTTGAGAAGATATAATTACTTGAAATTGAAGATGTTTCCCAGCTCTTAGAAAATTTGAATGTTTGTTATTGATCGCATTTACAAATACCTTGCTACCATCATATCCATATCAAGGGCAAGTTGCATGGCTAAAAGTATGGCAATACTCACACTTCTCCCTTTGCAACAAAACCCCTTGCATGATCTCCAAAACACATTTTAAATACCACTTTTTGAGTAAACCAACATTTTAGATCATGAAATGTAATTGTTTTGAAATTTTGGATCTCAAATTTACAAAATATCTGATTGTCCTGTCAAATTGTTTAACGAATGTCAAAATACACTTTCTGCAAAGTACCTTTTGTAAAGATGTTAATGTATCACATTAAATGACAACATGACTTTTTTTTTTTTTTTAAGTTGATAACACATTAAACTCAGTTTTAAGTTTAAGTTTTATATTGGTTGAAACTTCCTTTTTTATCCATAGATTCATCATCATTTGCAATTGGTTTTAGGGTTTCGATGACGAAAATTCAATACCCTTAAAAACTAAAGGTTTAACGAGCATGAACCTTGGGTTTAAAATTCTAATCGTGTAGTGTCATTAATGTAGACAAACATCAATGTCGCTTAACATGACACAGCATAATTATAGCAAAAATATTTTCCGAAGAGCATTAAACAAAGGGAAATGTTTTGATTTGTTTTTGAAAAAAGAATATAAAAATCTCATCCGAACCCTAGTACTATAAAAACGTGTCATAATTTAAATAGTTATATCTCTAAAGTGTTTGTGTTTATGAGATTGAACAAGATGGGGAGAAGAAACGGTGGCGGCGGTGGTGGTGGTTGCGGCGGAGGAAGATCTCTGCAATTTGCACTTCGCCGGCGAGTTGAAACCTGCAAATCAAAGTACACTACCGCCGAAGAAATTGTCGAACATCTTCGTTCAAATTACCCTGATTATCAACGAAGCCAACACAAACAACTCATTCGATTCGTTAATGACGCTCTTCAATCTTCCTCACGGAAACCTATCCCTAAAAATGCCGCTGTCGATGACGGCGACTCAGACTCCGACTCCGACGACGAGGTTCGTAATTCTTCTCGAAAGAGACGTAAGGATGCAATGATCGATGAATCTGAAGAAAAATTGCAAAGATTGGAAGCTCGTCACATTGAAAAGAGGATGAACACGCGGGTTTCATCATCATCCTCTGAAGAAGATTCTTCTTCTGATGATGAAGGTGCAGTTTCGACTTCAGAGGATGCAATTTATAGTGAGAAAGTTGAACCTGCTTTTGATTTGATGAAAGATATGCTTAGAAGTTCGTACACCGGGAACAAAGAAGGAATTAAGGAAAAGAATGTTGAATTGGATATTAGAAATTCAAGTAAAGCTACTATTACTGTTAATGCAGATGGCGGTGAATCGAAATCAGTGGCAAAAGGGAAAGCGAAGCAACTATCGAAGGGATCTGGTTTGGGTTCTAATGTAGGCGGTGGTGGTGGTGATGAGGTGAAAGGGAATGGAGGGCCGATGTTTAAGGATTTGGGTGGGATGAATGGTATATTGGAGGAATTGATGATGGATATTGTGTCATTGATTAATCCTGAGTTGCCTAAGCATTTAGGAGTGAAACCAGTGACTGGGATTTTGTTGCATGGACCACCTGGTTGTGGAAAGACTAGACTTGCTCATGCTATTGCCAATGAGACTGGTCTTCCTTTTCATCGTATCTCGGCCACTGAGGTGGTTTCTGGTGTCTCAGGTATTGCTGAAATCTTCCATTTTTGTTACTCTTGGGATAAGTTATTGCGCTTCTGTGTCAGTGTTCGTGCTTCATAGGGATCACCTTTTAGATTATGCTATTTTTTTTACTCTTAGGCTTAGTTTGGATATGTGGTAACTTGCAAGACTAGATGGGATAGGATTAGAAATGACAGCATTACAATCAGAGTTGAAGTAGCACCTATAGTAGAAAATATGGCAGAAACTAGATTTAGTGGTTTGAGCATGTAGAGGGATGACATGTGAATTCTATAATAAAGAGAGTAGATCAGATGGAGGGGAGTCAAATCAATAGATGTAGGGGAAGATCTAAAAAAACCATAAGAGAAACTATCAAGAAGTATCTAGAGATTAGCGGGATAAAGCTTGATTGTTGTTGTTGGTTAGGCTTAGTTTGGGTTAGCTCTTAGTTTGTGAGAGTTTCCAATTTAAAGAAATTTATGACCAATCATTTATGAAAGTCCTTATAAGTCAGTTTTGTAGATAAGTTAGATAAGAGTTTCTGACTCAATTGAGTTGTACTATATATCAGTGTTTATAGATAAGTTAAATGAGAGTTTCTGATCAATTGAGTTATATTATGTCCCTGTTTGAATAAGCAACTTATTTTGAAGCTTATAGCATAATAAGCTATTTCTATAACACAAGATAAAATAAAGTCAAATTGTTTTTGTAAAATCTATAATCTGTTTTTCATAAACTATCTTAGAGGGTTTATGGAGATAAGCTGAAAATAGCTTATGGACATGTGATAAGCTGTTTTCATAAGTTCTCACAAACAGTGTCACAAGTGCTTATGCCAGTAGATAAGCTCGAATAATCCAATCCAAACAAGCAATGTATTTGAAGTTATTGTTTAAGAAACTCATAGTTAATGTGAGATTTTTTTACCATTTCTTTTGCCATGAGTAATTGTGAATGAATTCCAAACTGGTGTTTAGTGGTCTTAGATCACTCTTAACCTAAAGTAAACTAAAGTGCGTTTAGCACATTTGTTTGAGAATAAAGTTTCAAATTATTTCGCTGGCAACTGCCGAATGCTTCTGCAATTTTTATTGCTAGCTAGTGACTGTCATTGTATCCACTAGTACTATTAGATGATTCAGAACTGTTTTATTGAATAGCTCTGTCTTTCTTAATTAGGTGCATCCGAAGAATATATTAGAGAGCTTTTCGATAAAGCAAAAAGGACTGCTCCATCAATTGTTTTTATTGATGAGATTGATGCCATTGCTTCAAAAAGAGAGGATTTACAGCGTGAGATGGAGAAACGAATTGTGACCCAGTTAATGACTTCCATGGATGAACCAGAGACTTCTGACGAACCTCGTGGCTATGTTCTTGTAATTGGAGCCACAAATAGGCCTGATTCTCTTGATCCTGCTCTTAGACGGCCTGGTCGGTTTGATCGTGAGTTTTTTGTTGGCGTTCCTGATGAATCTGCCAGGGAGGAGATCCTTTCTGTTCTTACTCGCAACATTAAACTTGATGGTTCGTTTGATCTGCGTAAAATTGCCAGGTCTACTCCAGGATTTGTTGGTGCTGATTTGGCAGCTCTGGCCAACAAAGCTGGTAATTTGGCAATGAAGAGGATAATTGATGAAAGGAAACGTGAGTTATCTCAAGCTGTCATAAGTGAGAATACTAAAGGCTGGTGGAGAGAACCTTGGTTGCCTGAAGAAATAACTAAGCTTGCTATCAAAATGTCCGATTTCGAGGTGCTTTAGATTTATTTATTTTTTATTATTATTATTAATATTATTATTATTCCCCTGTTGCCTTTTCCTAGATTTGTATTACAATCATTGTGTTTATATTATTATTATTCCCCTGTCGCCTTTTTCTAGATTTGTTTTACTATCATTGTGTTTACAAGGATACCTTATCCTCTACTTTTTATTCTCTCCATTAAATGTTCTTTCTCTATGCAAGGATATGCTGTTATTTAGTCTTTTAAGTTTAGTCTTTGATTTTCCTCGAACATTTATATATGCATAAAGGACATAATCATATTTATCTGGGAATTTATACAGGAAGCAGTCAAAATGGTGCAACCTTCAGCAAGAAGAGAAGGGTTCTCTTCCATTCCTAATGTTAAATGGGAAGATGTTGGTGGGCTTGATAGTTTAAGGCATGATTTTAATCGCTATATTGTAATGCGTGTAAAAAAACCCCAGTATTATGAGGTAATTTTTAATACTACACTTTTTAATGCAATTTCTATTAATTAAAGAGGGGTGTGCATTGCATGTTTTGGATTTATGTAATTCCAAATCCTAGGAATGATCCCAGACCAGTAGGTCAAAGTTAAATGTGAGAGAAATTCTGTTGGACCCAAGACTGTTAGAAGAGAGACAATTTGTTATGGTGAGGTAGCAGCAGTGCACATAAGTTTTCAAGGAGATACATTTTATGTTCTTAATCTTATCTTAGAAATTGATCAATTGATTTTGTCTTCGCTGTTTTATGAAATATTATGGTAAGTTGTATATCAGAACTTCTCAAGTCTGTCACTGATCGGTGTTATTGGATTTAACCATTTCAGGGAATTGGGATGAATCTTGAGTCTGGATTTTTGCTTTTTGGACCTCCAGGTTGTGGTAAAACATTGATTGCCAAGGCTGTTGCCAATGAAGCAGGAGCTAATTTCATTCATATTAAGGTCTGTCTAAATATTCCATCCTTTTATCATCAATTTTGGTTTACAGTAGATGTCTGTTCCTCTGTTTTGAATAAAGCATTTTTTTTTGGGGATATTTGAATTGTTTTTATTGAATTCTTAGGGACCCGAGCTTCTAAATAAATATGTTGGGGAAAGCGAGCTTGCAGTGAGGACATTGTTTAATCGTGCAAGGACTTGTGCTCCATGTGTACTATTTTTTGATGAGGTTTGTAGTTCTCTTTCCTAAGAACGTTGGTTAACTCTACACAATCATTTTACTTCAAACTTGCGAACTATAGCTTAAAATTGTTGTCTAGAATGTTGAATATTTGAAGGAACTATCCCATACTACCATTGCAATTGTTTTTGTTGTGTTCCTTTATTCACTGTTATGCATTTCTCCCATATTCTCTCCTACATATGCAGCAACTGTTGGTGCGTGTTTGGAAAAATTATTTTCTTACTCAATAAACCTGCAAAAGGCCCAAGTGTTTATCTGTTATTTATTTCCTTTGTCTATGAAGGGCTTTTATGAATGCTCATCAAACTTTAATTTGTTGTAAAATCGTTTGCAACGTAAACTTCAATGCTTAAATGCATGTAAGATTTAACTTTTACCATTTTCAGGTTGATGCTCTGACTACTAAACGTGGTAAAGAAGGTGGATGGGTTATTGAAAGACTGTTGAACCAGGTTTGAACAAAATAAACATTGTCATACTGACTTCTTACTCTTCATAACGAAATGAATAAAATACAACAATTATATGAAATTGCAGTTGCTTATCGAGTTAGATGGTGCTGAGCAGCGGAGGGGTGTTTTTGTGATTGGTGCAACAAATAGGTACCATTGGTTTATCATCTCTAATTAGTCGTTTGACTTCCACATCATGCTGTATTCACTTAGTCTCATTTTACAGGCCTGATGTGATGGACCCCGCTCTCTTACGGCCTGGTAGGTTTGGTAAATTGCTCTATGTTCCTCTCCCAAGCCCAGATGACCGTGTTTTGATATTGAAAGCTCTTGCAAGGAATAAACATATTGATTCTAGTGTGGATTTGAGTGCCATTGGAAGAATGGAAGCATGTGAAAACCTTAGTGGTGCTGATCTTGCAGAATTGGTATGTTTCTACTATTTTTCTTTGTATTTTTGATGTCGTCTTTGCTCTATAAGAAGAATGGAGAGTAAATTTCGGGATTGCTGATTTTCTTTTGTATTCAGATGAACGAAGCAGTAATGGCTGCTCTTGATGAGAAGTTTGCCTCAATTGAGACGACCTGCGATACATTGACCATTAGGACGAGTCATTTTGAAGTAGCACTAACTAAAGCTTCTCCATCTGTGTCAGCCACGGTATGGTTCATTCTGTAAAATATATTTTCCACGTGAGATCTGATATCTTATGTTGGATAAATTAGTTTTATAAATTTATATTGGTTTTTTTTTTTTTTTTGGAGCAGCAAAGGGAACACTATGAGCGTTTGGCAAGGAGCCTTAAAGCGGCATGAGTGGCACAACTATGACTTTTTTTTTCTCTTTACTGTATGTGGTTATTAGCCCGGGGAAAACGTGAAGGAAACCATTTTTGTTGGAGTGTAGGGAAGGTAGGTTTGTATTTTGCATATTTAAGATAAGTACATTAATCATGATTCAATTTTTGCCAAATTGTTGTAATTTATGGTCCACTTATTCCTTTCACATTGTATGGAATATGTTGCAAACAAGAAAGAGTATCAATAAGAGAAATGACATAAATTGCCTTTTGTATTTGAAATTGCATCATGTTACCGTGTACTTTTACCATTAAAAATCACAATAAAACAAAGTGGTATGCTATGGTGCTTTACTTTCCAGTTTTCAAGCCATGTTGTTGATCGTAAGTTTTAGCTCTTTCCAGTTCGAATACCCTTCGAAGTCGTGATGTTTATAATTGACTTGTACATCATATAGTGACGACCGTTACATATTAGAGATGGCTCGAGGCCAGGAAGATAAAAATCTATTATGCAACGAGTGTGTGTTTGTGTGTGTGAAAATTCAAGTGACTGCAACTCATGTTGACTACGAAACGATCAGTCTTTAGCCCAAAATGAATGCCCTGGATGGCGTCTAAAAGACCATGATAAAACATTGGAATGAAGAAGATAAAAGTAACAAAAAGAAAAACATTGGATGAATTCTTGCTTATTTAACTGGGTAAAAAATGCATAA
>Ga0315914_1009356_pt1 | contig 12645 bp, 5 predicted proteins | sample MpolenodulesMG_FD_203920 | JGI IMG/M metagenome (GOLD analysis project Ga0315914, IMG submission 203920) | Medicago polymorpha root nodule microbial communities from Los Angeles, California, United States - elongated nodules | ecosystem: Host-associated > Plants > Roots > Nodule | place: USA...
ATGCATTAGTACTAGTGTTGAATTCTTCAAGAATTCATTAAGAAAATTTTGTTTGTGCAATCCTTCAGGGATGCATTAGTATTGAATTCTTCAAGAATTCATTAGAGCTTCTTTATTTCTCTTTAAGCAGTTCTTTTCAGTGATTAGAGCGTGCTGATAACGTGTTATAGAAATAAGTAAACAGAGATAATAATAGAGAGAAGGAGAAGAAGAGAGAATAGGGGAGAAGTATTCTTATTCATTGGTGTAATTATGAATGTTACAATGAGCTCTATTTATAGGGAAATAGAGTAGCATATAAACTAAGCCCAATAACCTAGTGGTATGGCCCATTAACCCGTTTGCTATTTGGACATCCACTATTAATATTTATAACAAATATCATATAATATAAATTCAATGACACCAAAAATATGGTATTCTTATAACAAAATTTGTAACACAGTATAATTGAAAAAGAAGAAACAAACTATACATAATATTTTAAACATTTTTTTATTTATTATGTTAATTCATAATAAATTCAAAGTTTTGTCATCGTGAGCTTAGCTCAGTTGATATAGACAATGCATAATTATATGCAAGGTCCTGGGTTCAAACCCCGTACACCACCAAAAAAATAATAAATTCAAAGTTTTGTACAATATTTTGTCAAACATCTTTTAACTTAAAAATAACTTTAAAACTAAAAAAAATAAAGAAACCAAACAGCTTTAACTTTTTTCTTAAAGAACTTTATTTTAACTTTGTTTTAAAGTAGCTTTTAGACCGGAAAAAAACCTGGCCAAACGGTACCTTATACTTAAATAGGAGTATTGTTCAAAACATGAAGAATTTATATTGATTTATATTGTAGATTCGTGTAAATATATGGATAAATAATATAGTTTTTGGTGGATCCTATAATATTTAATAAGTTTAAAGACATGTATCATAGCTTATCTTAATGCAATCATATAAGAAAATTCATTTATGATATCGTAGTGGTGTAATAATATGTTACTTGTTTTTTTTATTTTTTTATTTTTATCTTGGAATCTCACATTCTTTTCTATTAGAGTTAGAGTCATTCATATTTGATGTGAATAATATTCATAAGAAAGGTTGCAATAAGTTCAAGTTAGGATATGTCTTTTTCATCTTTTGACCATATTCTTTGAAATTACGCAACATAACGTAACTATTTACTTTTACGTTCCTATTTCTCATTTAAAGTCTCCTATATTCATTGAAAAGATTATCCTTATGGTGATAAATTAACTTATTTTAAACTTTCCTATCAAACCTCTATTTATGAAATTCTATTCTAACTTTTATTGGTCCAAATTATTTTACCCAACGGTTTGACAACACCTTTACATATGGGAGAGGGAGAGGGAGAGGGGGAGAGAGAGAGAGGGAGAGGGAGAGAGACCAGTTGAGGCCACAATCCCCCGTTGTCATTCACATTCACCGCATTAACAATTTTCAATAACTTATTGTTTCCCTACAGGGACAAAAATAACTAAAGGGAATGCATGGTAAAATATTAGTTTGTGTTTTGGTTTGAATTAGGGACTAAATTGACAGCATCTTTACATATCAAGGAGGGAGCTAGAAGGTGGACCGAGAGAGACCACAGTTCACCCCTCCACACACACACACCCCACCCCCCAAAGAATTTATTTTAAATTATTTTTATACCAGTATGTTATTATATTTTTTGTGAACTTTATAGTCGGCCTTTTGACAAATTTTTTGAGAACCAAATGCTCAAAATAAACTAGAAACCTCTAGGGATAGAAATTCAAATGTAATCAACATTGACGAGCAAATACATGATATCTGTAACTAAAGTAAACATATTTAAAGGAACTCATTAAACCATACTTGGAAAGGCTAGCAACTTGATTAGCTTCATGATAAATATGTTGCTAACAAATAACAGACAACATAGAACATAAATATGAGACAAAAAAATGATGAAAAACACTTCAAACACTCGCATCATCTTCAATTATTTTAACGGCAGAGAGAATCCCCCTCTACAATGATTTAATGATATCCATGTTGCTTGGTGATGACAAAATTACTAGCAAATAAACTAGTGTGTCGTCAAGTACTAATATTTATAGGGAAAAAAAAGTTCGTCTCCATATTGATTGTCTAGTTTCGACTTAACTATTGCGATTATGATTAGGATAATTGTAACAAATGAGGGGGGGTTGCATGAGCATGGTCCATGCCGCAGTGGAACCTCATCAAGGCCAGTGTTCTTTTTCCCCTTATATTAGCAACAAACAAAGAGTGTGAACACATTGCATAAATAGGATATGCTTGATAGTTAATTCCACCTTCTCATTCTACACAAAGTATGAAAAGAACCAATTGAACTTGAGATGCCGTTTACGTTCATTTCCAATTTCCATCTATTTTATTATTAAACAGGAATGGCAACTTCCAGGTGCTTGAAAGTCCATCACCTAAAATTGACAATTGTTTACTACTTATATCTGTCACTTTTTTAATAATATTTGTGACTATCTATTTGGGTTGTCCTAGTGGTTGACTTGGAATCTTGGAGTGTGCTCCTCTCAAGGTTTCAGGTTCGATTCCCTCTGGTGTCAATTTCGGTGGGCAAGTCCATAAGCTCTGGCTTAGAATGGGGCCTCCGCAAGTGGGTGGTGAGATTGGTCCCCTCAGATTAGTCGGACCTTGGATCAGATACTGAGTTTTTGATAAAATAATATTTGTGACTCCACACATACCTTTGTAATATATACAATTTATATCATTTCAATATTAATTGTCTGTGTCGTCCACGGGACATTAGACTGGTAATATTATATAATTTAAGTCTTTCTATGGTGTATACTATATAATTTAAATCTTTGTTTTTTATTTTGAAATTAAATCATCTTTGAAATTTATAACTCGCAAAAACTTGTAAAACATAAGTTTTATGATGATATACTTAAACGTGATATAAGAATTAAAACATAACCAGTAAAAATTAATTAGATTCATATTTTTTTCTTAGGGATGATTAAAATTCATCTTAAATTGGATTTCTCGGAAACATAATATTAGAGGTACGAATATATTAAAAATAGTGTCAAATAATGAATATACATCCTTGTACCTAAATAATAATGAATATAATTAACTAAAAAAATAATGAGTATACATCCTCCATCAAAAGAGAATGAATATACACCATAGCTTCGAGGTAGAATTAATTCTTGAGACAAAATAAATTTTAACTTCGTATATAATCTATAAAGAAAACAAGATTTCTTATATCTATCCAATTTTTTTCTTATATAAAATCAAACCCTTTTTTTTTGACAAAAGAAAAAAATCAAACTTAACAATGGGTACTCCCCCTAATATACACCCATCGTTTCGTGATCCACACACTAAATACGAATTGAAAGATATATAATTTTATATATAAAATTTAGCCTCATGAGAAAATTTCAATTAAAATATGTTGCTCAATAATAGTTAGACAGTGACGTAAATACATTTGAACCAAATTAATTTTTTTTAACCAAGGATGCACGCAACTGAGGAGATTGATCCTTCACATATTTACGTAGGGTGTGTTTGGATGGAGGGTTTAGGAGGGGAAGGGAGGGGGGTTTACTTTTCATTTTTAAATTACGAACACTATGAAATGTTTTTTTTAAAAAGTTAACATATTAACATGATAAACAATCATATAATACGTCAATTACACTTAATTTATTTTAAAAAAAGATGTTATATAGTCTATAGTTTAAAAAAGAAAAGTGAATCCTCCCCTTCCTTATCCTCCTAAACCCTCAATCCAAACACACCTCTTCTAATATACTCCCTCCGGTCTCAAATATAAGAAAATATTCTTTTTTTAGGTTCATTGAATAATTAATGTATCTGCTTTACAATGTAGACCAAATACATTAACTACTCAATGAACCTAAAAAATGAATCTTTTCTTATATTTGAGACCGGAGGGAGTATATGTTTTCATATACACGAGTCAGAGAACGAACTTTATACACACAAAAAAATTGTATATGTATGTTGAGAAATAATTATATTTAAATAGTCAAATCTAATTGAATTTTTGTGAAAGTAAAATTCACTTTAAATTTCTTTTTTGAGAGGGCATTGTCAGTTAACATTGTTATCGCAAACAAATTACACTCTTAAAATAATTAGAAATTTTAAAACTGATCATTGAATGTATATTTTTTTACAATCATAACCCTTTTGCTTTTTACAACAAATTAAACAAATAAATTTAAAATAATAATATCAAGCTATCATTGTCTTGTGTAGGGGTGACCCAATAAGATTACATTTTTAATTAATCTTGGAAGGCATGAAACACCATGCTTTTCTATTGACCATTAGAGATTTCAGAATGCAACCTAACATTCGAACAATAATTGCATGTTTTTCCAAGCCCATGCAACAACTATAAATAGTTAAAGCCTTCTCTCATTTTTCCACAAGCAAAACACCAATCGTGTATTCCATTCTATCTTTCATTCTCTCAAACTTCTACTAAAATTACTTCAATTCAATCCAATGGCATCTTTCCAATCCTTCAACTTTGAAGCTGAAATCCCACAAGAGCTTCTCATATCTCAAATCATGCAAATTCATGCAACAATTTCTAAGCTAGAATCTCTTAGGCCTTCAAAACAAGTCAACACCCTTTTGACTCACTTGGTCAAACTTTGCATCCTCCCTTCATCCATAGAGATTGAAGCCTTGCCACAAGAGGTTAAGACAATGCGTGAAAGCCTCATTCCCCTTTGTGGCAAAGCTGAAGGACTTTTAGAGCTTGAATTCTCAACTTTCATTAGCCAAACACCAAATCCAGTGAAAAATTTAACACTTTTCCCTTACTATGGAAACTATGTTAAACTAGCAAACTATGAAAACAAAATCCTCAAAGAAAATGGTGTGGAGAATGCAAAAATAGTAGCTTTTATAGGATCTGGTCCAATGCCTCTAAGTTCAATTATATTGGCAACTCATCACATGGAATCAACTCACTTTGATAATTTTGATATTGATGAGAAGGCTAATGAGGTTGCTAGCAAGATTGTGGCTTCGGATAAAGCACTCGAAAAGAGGATGAAATTCGTGACACAAGATATAATGGAAGCTAAGGAGAGATTGGGGCAATATGATTGCATTTTTTTGGCTGCACTTGTTGGTATGCGTAGAAGTGAAAAAGTGAAGATTTTGGGACATATAAGTAAGTATATGAAGGAAGGTAGTGTTTTGCTTGTAAGAAGTGCAAAAGGGAGTAGAGCTTTTTTGTATCCTATTGTTGAGGAGAATGATATGGTAAATTTTGAGGTGCTTACAATTTTTCATCCAACGGATGATGTTATCAACTCGGTTGTTCTTCTTCGCAAGCCTAAAGCTTGATCAATAAGTTAAGTTACCAAATAAGTTGAATTTCTACTTGAAGAAGAATCTATTTATAGTGTAGATTCAAATGTGTGTTGTTCTTGATTGAAAGTGTTTCTTTTCCTATGATATACTTTGTATAATTAGTGAGGTTTAGTGTTATGTTCTAGTGCTTGCCTCATTCATCTTACTTCATAAGATGATTGAAGATTATGTATTGTACTTCCAAATATTGTCATAAATGTGATTTTCCTATAATAAACGAACAAGCTTTGTGTTTATTTTTATTTTATTTTATTTTATTTTTTAGAAAAGAATGTGCTAATCCCCAAAGACTACAAAGGAACAACCCTGGGAGTAGAAACTCCCACTAAATCAAAAAGAAAAACCTGAGAGATTTGATTCAAAGGTTGATCAAAAACCTTCATCGATGTAACTTCACACGTCATAAGCATCTGCTACCTTGTTTGCTTCACAATACACATAGCAAATACTCATCCTCAAATATCTTTAAGGAAACATTTTGATACGTTGAATCAAATTAAAACCAAATCTACCACTATTTAGATCCCGTTCAAGGTATTAACACCCACTTGAGCGTCAATTCGAAACTCAATCATCTGGAACCCTGCACTTCGTGTAATTTAAGTTAATATAGAGGATGCTATACTCTTCATGATCATGCCACATCAATGACAATTTATAAATGTAAATAAAGGACAAAAGGCATAGAACTTGCAAAAAAAATAATTATTTCAAACATGAATAAAAAGAGGAACCAAATTAAAACATACTAAAAATTAGTAGCATGCTGAGCAAGTTTGTCATATATTATAGTATTTCTAGGTAAAATAACACATGATATCTCTAGGTAAAAACTTTTTTAAAAAAAATGATATTTTCTCTCGATTGTATTTACTAACAAGAAAGAGATAAGGAAAGTTGTCACAAAAATTGTCATTTGATGGTGTTAAAGAATTATCATAGTAAGCATTTGAAAAAAGAGATTAATTTTTATGCATAAGCGGTGTAAAAGAATTCACACTACATCCAATCAAATCCTGCCAGCTACATAATCTTAAAAATAGAGAACTTACCTAAAAATGCATTTGCCTCAAATCCTCGAGAGGAAGTTAAATAATTAATTCAACAATGCTTTCCTTTCAACAAACCTATTTTCGTAAAAGCAATTTAAATCATATTACTTTAAAGAATCAAATAAGATTAACACTTTTTTTAAAGTGAGGTTTTTCTATCGTACAAACTTTATATAAATGTTTTAAAATGAGTAATACCTCAAATTCGTCCTTGAATTTTCAAAAATCAGCCAAATTCGTTCCTGAATTTTGCGAAATATCTATTTAGTCTCCAAATTTACAAAATGTCAATCAAATCAGTCCCTCCGTTAAGTTGGTCTGTTAACGGAGGTGACGTGTACCGTTAATCTCTTACAAGGCTTACCACGTCAGATGCCACGCAAGCAGGGACCAAATTGATTGATTTACAGAAAATTGCCAAGGACCAAATTGATTGATTTTCAGAAAATTGCCAAGGACCAAATTGATTGATTTTCAGAAAATTGTAAAATTCCCAACGACCCTTTCTCCTCTTTCTCATGAACGGCGTTTTCTTCCCCAAATATATAAATTTGGAACCCTAATGTTATAATTTGTCACCTAGAGTTCAAAATCCCCAAAATTTCTTCCATGAATTGATGCCAAAATTCTTCCCCAATTCAAAAACTTAAACCCTAATTTTTTTTATTCAATTCGAAATTCAAAAATCGGTGGTCATTGTTGGAGATTTGGTGTTCAGAAATGATGGGTGGTGGGCGTATGGACAAAAATAGCTACAACAGTCGGTCTTCATCTTCAAGCTCTATGTACAATGATGATGTGAGAGAGCTTCAATGTTGGTGTCCTAGAATTTGTGTTGTAAGAAAATCCAACACTATCAATAACCCATGAAGGCTTTTCTATGTCTGCCCTCTGCCAAAGGTTTGTTTAACAATGGTTATGTGATGTGTGAATGGTTTGTTAAAATAGCACTGATTTTGTCTTTTGATTGTATAGGATGATGGTGAAAATTGTAAAATTTTTGTGTGGGTTGATGAAGCTGAAGAACTAGGTTATTTTAAAAACAATGGTGTTGGTCATGGAAGAAATGCAAGGTTGATGGAGAAGCCAAAAGATAGTGTCAGAGAAGAGGTTTGGAGGGCAAGATTGATGGATAAAGTTGATTGTGTAGGAAGTGAGCTTAGGTTGATCAATATATTGATAGGAGTAATTTGTTTGATTGAGTAGTTTAAAATGTTATTGTATTGTGCCAAGTCTGTGTAATGTTGTAATGAAAAGAGGTTGTCAATGAATGAATTCAACCCTTTTGTCAAAAAAATTCAATCAAATTGGTCCTTCTATTGTATGTTTATCCATCATATCGATCCCCAAATTAGTGAAAATACAATCAAATAAGTCCTTGAATTTTCACAACATACATCACTGTGATCCTTGATACATACATTTGCTGAACAAAGTAAAAAGTAAAAGACAGACACTTTGATTATAAAAAGACAGACATTTGCATACCATCATAAGTCATACATTTGATGTTCATAAGTCATTACATAGCCAAAAAAAGAACATTACATAGTCACCAAGTCATTTGATGTTCTTAAGTCATTACATATCAAAAAAGCATAAATTAAACAAGTCCAAAAAACATTAATTAAACTAGTCCAAAAACATAATTTAAACAAGCATCACTGCTTTGGAAATCCCGGGGTTGGGATAAACTCCATGTATTGGTGTTAAGTAGAAGCGGGTGGCCCGTAATTTGAATTTGGAACTCTAATAACTCCAGGAGCAGTTGGATATTGTGGAGCAGGACTGCTCAGTGCTGTTTGTTTATGCATGTCATTTGAAATCACTGGTCATCTCATGTCATATCTCCTTGTATCCATTACCTGAAATAAAATCAATCACATCAGCGCTTAAATTATAACAATATCCATCAAATTAGTCCTTATATTATGACATTAAGTCTCAGATCGATCCTTAATAGAGGGGTATAATTGAAAACACATGAAAAATTACACTTAAAAGTTAAATCTCGAATTTTTATCATTTCCATCAAATTAGTCCTTGTACACGTGGCTGCCTTGTTGACACGTGTACATGACAACACAACATGCAAGAGGACACATCATCACCGCTAACGGAGCTTTTAGACGGAGGGACCATTTTGATGGACGTTTGTAAAATTCAGGGAGTAAATAGATATTTCGCAAAATTCAGGGACGAATTTGGCTGATTTTTGAAAATTCAAGAACGAATCTGAGGTATTACTCGTTTTAAAATATCTTGATAAAAAAAAGGGAAATGTTAACTTGTATCCTTAAGATACAAGTTAATGAATCAAATATAGAAATAGTTTATTGAAGTATGTGCATTACATTTAATTTTTTATTTTTTAATTAATTGAATGCACACAATTTTAGAGAACATTTTTTCTTTTAGATTTCTTAACATATGCCCTAAGCACAAGTTAACACTACCAAAAAAAATAAAAAAATGTTTAAACTCTTGACATTAAAGCGTCTGCGACTCTTATATTAGGCTCTCTTTTTTTCTTCTTTGAGGGGTTATATTAGGCTGTGTTGTACCGAGGACATATCAGAGGACTTTTTATAATGCGAGGACATATCTTTCGTTTCTCATGTTCTAGGTCTTTTTGTTTGTGTGTTTGCCACTTTATTCCAGATTTGGCTTCATTGTTCAAGATCTTCGTTTTTTCATTTTTTCGTCTGTTTGGTAATTTGCTTGTTTGGGGTATCTAATTTGTTGGTTGGATTATGCAGCTAAAATCTAATTTGTTGGTTGGATTAAGTAGCTAAAATTTGATTTTTTTTTTTTCCACAAAAATTTGAATGGATATAATAATCTCCCATTTTTCGAATTCGGTAATGATTGAGCCAAGCAGGAATAACGATTCTGGAATTGGGATTTTGGGTAGATCTAAAAATTGAGTAATTTTCAGTGAACATGATTTAAATGTGAATTTGCTACAGCAGCAAATCCAGATCCTTTTTCTTTTCCTGAGAAGAAAGGATGAAAGAAGAAAATATACTTTCTTGTTTCCATAAAATCAGAAGTTGCAGTGTCAAGAGGAAGATGACAAAACAGAACGTGTGTGTGTAAAGGAAGACCAGATACCACGTGCCCCTTTTAATGAGTGTTTTAATCTCCACCTTTGTTATAATCCAAAGGTTGATATTTAACGCTCTCACCTCTCATTGTAAAAACTCATCTCATTTGATACATCCTTAAAATGAACGTTGTACTTGTATCTACCAAATTGAGTGATAAACCCTTAAAATTTTGGAAATATCGTCCACTATCACGGACTAATATTGTTTCACTTGATACCAAAAACTACAATCATAAAGTCGGTAATATGTATCCACAAGCCATATACAGCCTCATCTAAGATGCAAAATTTGTAGAGCAACATTATAGAAAAATATGACTTTGCTCCAGTACACAGCTAAAACAGATTGTACAAAATGAATAGAATTCTGTATACTCTCCTCAACGATTAAATAAAACTTCGTAGCCTCCACGGAGAAAGAGAACATATAGCAAAACATGAAATCTGAACTTCTATATCAAATATGGAAGGAGCACCTACAAAATCATTACAAAGCACTGTAGAGAAGACTTGAACGATACAGTCTCTCCACGTTCTCCAGCCACTAACGCCAGCACCAGCTCAAAGAGTCAGTATGTAACAAACCCAAACTACACATCCCAGTATGGGTACCACCATTCCTACGATAATTAGTAATACAGTATACACACCAGGCATCACTGGCAAAGACAGATCAACATGCTGCAACATTTTGGGAAAAATAAAACCATCAATGGCTTTTTAATACATGAATCACTATCGGACCTAAAGGTTTATAAAATGGTAAATCAGTAGAATAAAAGTATAGATCACCTCATACCAACGAAACCGTGTGATCAAGGTCCTTTAAATTGTACTTCTTCTTGGCTAAATGATTGGAGACGTGTAATCAGATCCTTTCTCAATGACTCGGGAATCTGTGATTTGAAAGCACTCCGGGCATCTCCTATCAACTTCCTGTATGGCATGAAGTGCATATCCAAGTCAAGAATTATAACCAGAGGCAGTAAAATCTCGTTTGACATGGTTCACATAATAAGAAATGGGAAAGTAAACTTTCAGTATATATTTTTAAATTTTTTAAATAACAATGTACCCGAAAAAGCACACTATGAGAAACATTCATTATATTAATACTCAAAATTCAGCAATTGCTTTCTTTTTTCATTTTTCAATTGAGAAATGAGACTTTATATCCCATAAGAATAATACACTAAGGTCAATTGGGAAGTTGGGCTGCCATGGCGAGGTCACACTATGAGCTAACTATTCTCGCCAGCTGCACAAAGATGGCCATGAATGGATATGCAATCGCTAACCTAAAAAGAAACCTCTGCGCAATACTCACACAGGAACTACCAAATAGTTATAAATACACAAAGTTGTAAATTATTTTAATATATGATATGATAATAAAGTAATAAGTGTATGTCTAGATTTGTGCTAAGTTGGCCGTAGCCACGGTGAGCCAGTGTGATTTTGCAAAAACTACACTTTGGAGCTTCAATAAAATATTTTGTAGTTCATTATTAATATCTCTTATGGTTCTTGACTTCTAGTTATTAATAATGACCTATAAAATAACTAGAGAGATATTGATATAACTAAAATCAAGAATTTAGCTATTTATTTTATAGTTCACTAGCGTTTAGACGGGCACGCCTGATGGGTATAAATTACAAATGGTAGTTTTTATGAAATTTTGATTAAAATTAATTTGATTTTGATTAAAATCATAGGTATAGATAAAAGATATTTTGTACTTTCATATTGTAACAAACTATACTTATCTTTTTCAATGATACCAACAACATAACAAATATAATATTTTTCAAAAAAATATAACAAATATAATATTAATTCTTATCTTTTTGAATGAGACCAACAAAATAGCATTATTATGATTAAATTTGCTTAAGGGTATAGTTGGAAGGAGAAATGTCAACCCAAAACGGCCTACTTTCTTTATATATAGTATAGATAGTATAGAATAGTATAGTAGATTATTAATATCTTCATGATTATTTTATATTTGAATGTAACCCAGTTCATTATTAACTATAAGTGAAGCAAGAATTTAGCTATTTATTATATATCCATGATAGCAGGAAAAAGAACAAAAATGAGCACATACTTTGCAAGTTTATTCTATATACTTATATTTCAAATGATCCCAGAAGAAGCACACATTCTAATATCAGAAAAGAAAAGAAAAAAATCACGGACAGATAGGTTGTACTGTGATGGGTTTCAGCCAGAACAGTGAAGCAGTGACAAACAGTAGACTTGTGGAGGGGCTCCAACCTAACATTTGCAAAACAGTGACAGACAACCCACAGGCTTAATCCTGCAAACCGAAGATGCTCAAACCAAAACTCTCGCTGAGGAAGGACAGATGATTCAATGGCATAGGCAGACAGATGGGTCTTGAAAAAGTTTAGTTTGGTGAGTGGAGAATAATGGAATTAAGCCAATGAAGAATATAGCAATGTTTCTCAAAACAGGATGTCCCCGACCCAAATTGCTTGAGGTTCCAAAGCTCAACACTCATGCTACAAACCTATGTTTTTGCAATTTTGCACAGCGATCCAGAGCAAGATAGACACCTTCAGGATCAGAGTGAAGGGGAAAGTTCATTGAATCTTATGAGTTATCAGCTAACACGATGAATTTGACAATTTGGTGGACATTCATGTAGAAGCATTCCGTTACAACCTTCACACTTCTGTTCTCTAAGCCTCAACTGTTCTCACCAAACCCACATTGTCATAGAGCCTTCCTCTTCCACTTACCTTTTTGCCTCTTGTCTTGTATACTTTGTAATATGGGCCTACCAGCGGCCATGGCATATTGCAGTGACGGATTTTTTGCCACCACAGTGGCCAATTTCGGAACGATGGTGACGCCAAGGGGTGGCATAAAATAGCAGATTTTAGGCCTTCTAACCTCCAATCTCGATAACGCTGCCAAGAACGTGTTGTAGGGAGAGGGGAGGGAATGATTATTTTAAATTTTAGTGGTTTGGCTTAATTTTTTGGAGGGGGGGGGGAATGGGAAGAGAGGGGA
>Ga0315914_1009358_pt1 | contig 12641 bp, 6 predicted proteins | sample MpolenodulesMG_FD_203920 | JGI IMG/M metagenome (GOLD analysis project Ga0315914, IMG submission 203920) | Medicago polymorpha root nodule microbial communities from Los Angeles, California, United States - elongated nodules | ecosystem: Host-associated > Plants > Roots > Nodule | place: USA...
CCCCACCTCCAGCCTCCCTCACTGCCACCACTGCCGCCTCATCCTTGCCCTCCCTCACCACCACCCACTCCCTCTGCTACCTTCTTCTCCAATTAACTCCTATCCAACCTTTGCTGCTCTCTCCCACCTCACCACCATCATGGCTGCATGTCCTTAGGTAGGGGAAAAATGTGTTTAGCGCCAAGGAATCTAGTTTTAGGGTTTTGTTAGTGTTGTTTGCAAATGTACCTTTGGATTAGATATAAAGATTTGAGGAGTTTTGAATGACATGGTATTGAACATAACACGGACTAGAGAGATTAAGAACATAACCCAATATGAGGGTTGAAACTTTCCCCCAATCTCTTCTGGGTTGGTGGTTTGACTCGTCAATAACAAAAATGAAGTGTATTGATTTTTAGGTGAGTTAATCCGTCAAAGTAGAGGAATTTTTATTTTTATTTTAAAAGAAAGATATTGACAACATTTTATTAAAAATAAGTGTATCAATACAAGAGGGGATATTAAACTAAATGGTGAAACTAGCTAATAATGTGACCGCCTCAGCAAAGACATGAGCAACCACATTTGTTTTCCGCCTATTAAACTTCACATGAGTTTCTAAAAAGAAGGAAAAAAAAACTTTAAAATTTAGCCACTTAAAAATTCAATGTGATTTAACAATCATTTCACAATGAATAAAAATCTAAGTTTATTGGGTTGTGGTGAGAATATTGACGGCAGAAAAATATCAGAGCTAATAAAAAAAACTAAAATTGATGTTTTAAATTGACCCGACTTGCCAATACGCCTTGTTATCGTAATATTTTTTAGGGGGTTGAAGTTTGAACGGGATGAGCCAACTTGAATGGTAGGGTCTAAAATCTCAAGTCTTCCCACCTACAATAATGAGTTAAATAAATTGTTCAGTCGAGCTCAATCCCTCATATCACATCCATGTAATGACATGATTATTTTAAAATAAAATTATTGAAAGTATTTCAAATAATACTTCTTTTATACTTAGTATAAGTTGTGGATGAATAAATCTAAGTTTTGACCATTTTAAGATGATTATATCTTAAGCACGATATTTATAAGTAGCATAGATTACAAATAATAAAAATAAATAACAAATCCATGTATTAAAATAATTGAAATATAAATTTAATTTTGATGGATTGTTATCGTAAAAAATTGATGTTAAATATTGATGTTTTTAGAAGTAGTTATAATTGATGTTAAATATTTTTAATGATATAACGATTATAACCGATTAACAGTATAATTGGTATATTCCCTAAAACAAAAGGTATAATTGGTACATATTTAAAGTTTCCCAAGGTTCGAAATATTCCTTATGTCCCTTTGTATAACCAGCCTTTGCAATAAAATTAGGAATTGAGCAGTTGTACGGCGAGTTTCTGAACAGATCAAAGTAACTGAAAAGCAATGGTGAAAACTTGGAAAGTGATTTGTCGATTGATGAGGGGAAAGTAAAAAGGAAAATTAATCTGAGAAATAAAAAATACCTTCGAGTTGTGTGAAATGAATATGGAAACTTACGCTGGGGGTTTATGTTGAATGCACGTTTGTTAGGGTTTATGTTTTAGGTTTTGAGAAATAAAATTGCCGTGCTAAAAAAAAATGCAAAGAAGATCACCTTGATCGTCGACATCACCATATTTAATTTATTTTTTTTAAAGGACATCACCATATTTAATGGAAGGTAGTTTGTATGCCAACTTATTTATTTTACACATGCAAGGATTTATTTATTTAACAAAACACATTCATCCAACGAGTATTGTCACGTTATTTAACATTTAAATGGATGTGTAAAATAACTTTACACGGATATTGCATATGTCGGGGTTTGAACTTTAGACACTTCACTTTTTCACCTTAAGAGTATTTGAAGAGGCAATATGTCGGGGTTTGAACTTCAGACACTTCACTTTTTCATCTTAAGAGTATTTGAAGAAACCGTCAACATTCCGATATTAGCAAGCTCAAATAGCCAGTTGAGGAGAATCAAAGCCCCATATTCTGATCTCAAAACTATGTCAACATTTGCATGTTTTGTAGAACAAAGATCGCTCTTGCCCCCACAAAGTTTCTGAAGAATAATACCGGATTAAACAAAATTACAAAGATTTGGAATGGATAGTTCTGATTTAGTCGAAGTCCAACCATAGTCATTCGTATAGTTAAATTGGAAGACTTAGAGAAAGACGACTAGAGCATATTGAAGACACAAAAGTTGAGAATGACACGATTCTATTAAAATAAAATTATTTCAAGCCTTCTAAATGATGGGTCATAAGAACACTATCTTTTTAACAACTTTTTTAACGTCCACTCTCTTATTAATATGAGTCTCATACTTTACAAATGAGTTGTACATAAAGTTGTGGGATCTATATTAATTTCACTCGATAAGAGAATGTGTGTTAAAAAAAGAGCAATGATATTTATACATCCATTTAATGACAACTTTAGTGACAATTTTGTTTTTCTCTCTTCTTATTGGTCAAAAACAATGGAGAGAGAAAAAGGAAGAGAGATGATAAGAACATCATGTGAGTATGAGAGAGAAAGTTATTCAAAAGTTGTACAAAATAATTGTACAAATATCATTTCTCTAAAAAAGTGAGTGTTTCTATTTGTAATACTCCAAATTGAATAAGTATTAAATATTTTGTACAAGAAATTAAAGATTATCTTTTTTAGAAGGAAGAAACTCATTGCATTGAGTGTTTTATTTGTATTGTAAGAATTTAAATACCATTGTGTTGTATGTGCAACTAGTTTTAACAACAATCAATTGAATAAAAAGTTACAATTTCAATTAATCATCTTGCAAGTTCAATTTTTCCTTCTTTTCTCTCTTGCTTAGAGTGTAATTAAGTTCTTACACTATCAAAAGCAATATTAAACAATTGTTTCTTTGTGTGTCATAAAATGTTGCTCGACTTGGTTTCGAATGTAATTTGAAGTGAGTTTGAATATTCTTTGTATTCACTTCAATAAAATGTGCGTTGCTTATAAAAAAAAATCCCAGAAAGATAAATATAACAATCAATCAACAATTTTATACATTGTGCAAATCTTTTGCTTGCATTGTTTCTCACATTCAATCTTGAAACTAAAGAATAACTGCAATTTTTGCAGGAAATAGTAGCAGACAATAAAAGTTAATTATTACACATTGAATAGTACTGTTCCATACAATCTGAAACTCTTTGACAATTTCTTCCATGCCTAGCATTTTGTCTAAACTTGTCTAGCATTTTGGAAGGTCCTTTGGTGGTGGTAGAACTGATTGATCTTTTCCTGGCCCGTCTTCCACAACGAAAGCCGTTTTCAATCCCCAACCAGTATGCAACTCTAAATGACAATGCATGAACCATACACCTGCATGATCATATATGCAAAAACAACATGCATGTCAATATCATATGGTAAGAATTTGACAGGACAATGTAAGGACAGAGTTTGAATTCCTTTACAGACAAAAATAAAAGAGGTATATAGTAAAAAATGTTGAATTACCGAAGAAAATTAGAGACGTAAAAAATGAAAATCTTCTAAATTGGATGCCAATATTTTTTTCCATCTCTAAATTTTTTTCGGTAAGTCAACCTTTTTAATGCAGTTGTTGACAAGGTATACCTGGATTATTAGCCGTGAATCGAATTGCGGTCCAACCACCAGTAGGGACCCCAACAGTGTTCCTCTCCATAGGATCAACCAAGTTATATTTAGCAGGGTCTTTAGCAGGATCAAAATTGCCAATTCCAGTTCCAACAACAAAAAAGTTATAACCATGAAGATGGAATGGATGTGATTCAACTGTGAGAAGATTAGTATCCTGCAAAACCAGCTCAACCGTAGAATTAAAGGCAATCTTGCTAACTCTTGTGCCCGTCTTAGTACCGAGATTGGCGGTCAACGGCGCTCCAGTATAGTTAAAAGGAGCCAAAGGCTTATCAGGAAAATCAGTTCTAAAAACACCCTTGATATCAAAGTGATGAGCTTGAAGAAGCGCAGTTTTCGGCATCACAAAAGTTACATTGTTAAGTGATGCAACTAAACGTGTTCCATTGATGCATGTAGGACAAGAATTCATGCCTAAACCAATAGTGTAAAAAAGGTTTCTATCAACTTTGAGAGGAACATTAGCAGGGTATTTGGCAGAGTTTAAGCTTCTTATTTTTTTGCTATAACTTAAAGCAAAGTTTGTGTCATTTGCATTAGGAAGTGTTGTAGGAAATGAAGGGATGATAGTGTTTGGAATTCCTTTGTATTGGAATATAGCAGTAGCGGTTTTGTTATCAACTGAGAGTGGTGCATCCATGAAAGTTCTTGTAGCAACAAAGTATCTGCTTGGAATTTTGTTTGCTTTGACTAGAACATTTGTGGTTTGACCAGGACCAATTAATATGGATTGTGTTGTGAATGGTTTTGTGTAAACTGCATCAACTTCAACTACTGTCATGTTGTGACCAGCAAGGGAAAAGAAAAGCTCATCATTAAGGGCTGCATTGATGATTCTTAGTAGATATGTCTTGCCCTTCTCAACCTCCATTGCATATGTATCTAGAAAAACAAATTACAAATTTTAATGAGGGAAATTTAAGAAAATGTTCTAGCTTAATTCCTTAGTTTTGTTTGGATAAATTGTGATTTTTTAACTTCTAGTCATAATTAGTTGAACGAGATAGGGTAAATCTCGCAAGTTTTAATTTACATAATTTCTATCTATGTCCCTTGTTATAAGTGTTCTTTTGCGCTCACAAAAGGTCGCTTATAAAAAGAGACGAAGTTACTACAAACTTAGGTTAATGTTCTTACGTTTCTCGGAACAAGGAAAGAGTGGTCCTGGCTTCCCATTGATTGTATGTGCATCCGACATATTTGGTGGCAACCCCATTTGGTTCCCTTGGTTTACTATCTCTTCCACATCTTTGTGCCACCATTCTCCTGTTACACAATAAAATTTGAATTTGCTTTTCAATGATTATAATCTTTTCAAATAAACTAAATTAGAAAGCCTAAATAAAAGTATTAAATCACGAAGACAGTTGCATTGCGATTTTTATATTACGATGAATCACAGTCAAATGCAGCCGATACAATACAACCTTAATCATGGTCATAGACATCGAAAATCTTAATGTTGCAACTTAAATCGCAGCCGCACATTTTTAGTTGCAAATATAATGAATTATTGAAGAAATAGAACTGACCTAGCACAAGTTCAAATTCTCTAGCAGGTTGTGGAAAAGGAAAAGGGGTTCCTGGTTTAGGCATGATAACAATTGCACCATAAACAGTAGCCCTTAACCAAAGAATATGAGCATGCCACCACAAAGTTCCTCTTTGTCCTGTCACATTGAAGTCATATGTATAGCTTCCACCTGTTTGGATTGGACATTGAGTAATATAAGCTGGTCCATCAGCCCAACCATTGCGATACTGTTTAAGTCCATGCCTATAATTTACATAACAAAACAATAATCTCATCTTTAATTTGCATGTGTATATAATATATAAATGTGACCAAATTTGTGTTTGGTAAAAAAGAACAAATTAGCCTACCAATGAATTGATATGTTATATTTTACATGGTTGGTGACATTGATTTGTACTCTATCTCCTTCTCTAACATAAATTGTTGGCCCTGGATACCTCCCATTTACTGTTACAATTGGTTTTGCATGGCATAGCCTACTCACATTCTTCATTTGAATCTGCAATGATTTCATCAAAAAATATTAATGACATACTAACTAGTATATAAGGGTCTGTTTGTTAACTTCTTTAAAATAAATCACTTTTAGGAATTTCTTGACTGTTTGTTACAATTTTTCAAATAGATGAGAATCTGAAGGGAAAAAATAGGTACAAATTAAATTGCTTATATTATGAAGTTGATTTGAGTAGTTTCTCTTGAAAAATAAATCATTTTCTTGAAGAAAAATAAATTGAATTTTTATTATGGTAACAAACTCAAATTAGTTAAAAATAAAATAAAAAGGTGATTTTTCATTATGATTTGAAAAAAGTTATATTTCACAATAATCTCTAAATTATTTTTTTAAGTCAATAATCTCTAAATTATTTAATGTATCCAAATCATTTTCTTATAATATGTAACAAACAAACCCAAAATCATATAAAAAATAATGATAAAAAAAACATGTGAAATCATGTCACGTTTTAGTAAAGGAGTGTTTGATAAATAAATAAATAGTAGCATGCTAATTATGATTTTGACCATACTTATATAGTATACTATTTGCATATAACTCACATCAAATTGGTATTTCTTTATTGCTGCTTCAACAGGAAAAGAGATTAAGCCAAGAAAACCAAAAAGAACTATTAACAAAGATATGTGACTGCGAAAGCTCATCATGTGATAAGCCATTATGCTCCTCTTAGACAACTTTTGTTTTGTAATATTGATGATGAGAAACTCTTTGATGAAGAATAAAGTTGAAATGGTAGCATTTATATACAATATTGCTACAAAGGTTGTTGAACAATAACAAATTTTTTAATAAGAGCTTATAGAAAACAGAAGCTTGATTAGGTTGATGAAAGCGTTATGCAACATCAAGGCTTTGAAGCGATATGTTGATAAGGACTTAAAGCCATTGGAATGCCTTAGAGGCTGAGATTGCTAGGTGAAGGAATCAGTATTTTTTTTTGGTGAATTTGGGGTATGTTCAAATATGGATTGAAAGTGAGGGGTAGATGTGACCAAACAAACCTTATACATTAGGTTAACATTTTTCTTTCTTTAAGGAGAAGCAATGTCTAGTTAATGGTAAAATGTTGTTGTATTGGAGATACTGTGTGTGCCGCTAAAGGAATCATTTGTATAATAATGCGTTGGAAAATTAATCATAGGTTGTATCTTTAATTGATACTAAATATAATTACCAATGTCGTGTATTTGTGTAGATAAACCAATTTTAGTCCTTTATCAAAAAAGAGAGCTTATATTAGTTCATCGTGTTAATAGTCCTACATTAGATCATATAAGTTTGGAAAATATGTTTATAAATGATGGGTAGTCTTCACCTTACAAATGAATCTTATATGGATTGAGTTGAGTCATATTCAAAATTCTAAAATGGTATCATAGTCTATTCAAACTCTATTTAATCGTCTGTTATCATATCACCGTTACCGGTCACTCGAGTCATGTATTAAATGCCTAATCTTATGCGTGAGGGGATAATTGATGACAAGCCTCCCCTTGCAAATAAAATTTACCAATGTCAAGTATTATGTATCTATATAAGTTTTTTTATTAAAGTTCACTAACGTTTTAAATTATGTTTTCTTTTATAAAAATAAATGATATTCATTCATTCAAAATGATAGAGTATATCGATACAGTGCAAATTCGTTAAAACACAAAAAGGAAGAATATGCAAACAAACTCACAACATCCATGTTAATAGCATAAAACGGCAAAGTACAAAAGCCTACATGTATGACTATATTCAAGTCTCCGAAATACTCATGTCTCCAAATCTGCAACGTTGACGACGCCAAAGTCATTGATTGGATCTGCACTGGATCTAAGTTGATATGACAATCCGAAGCGAAAAATACATGAACGAAATAAAAAAGACAAACAACACCGCACAAAGACGACGAACAAAACAACGTCGCACTAAGACGACGAAATCACGAAAGAAAAAATGAAATAGGCGTGAAAATCACTTATTTCAATAAAAAGGAAAAAAAACGAGTTAGAGGAAGATTTTTTTGTCAAAGATAGACTTTAAATCACTCCTCTTTGATGGATGAAGGAAAATATAGGGTTTTAGCCACGGCTCATAAGAGAGAATGAGAAGGAGAAGGAAAAACTAATTAAGAAACTTGGAGCACGTAAAGTATTGATTAACGTTTTAAATTATGTTGCATCTTGAATTTCAAAAAACAAATATATTTGGGTCGTATCATATATTTATTATACCATGTAGGAGATTTTGATAGCAAGGATTTTCTTTCTTTATTAATTAATGAATTATTTAGCTATCAAAGGATATTCACCTGATTGAGAATTTGAGATGTTATGGCTTGTTTTAGGGCGTGAATTCCCTTAATTTTTAGGTTTTCTATTGTTTGGGACCAAATTTAGTTGCCGTTTGCAAATAAATAACAGAAGTTTTAAGATACTGCAATGTCAAACTAAAGTTATGAAATGTTAGACATGTGGCAGGTTTAGTCACACATTTATTTATTTTTTACTCACTTTAGTCATGCGTTATCTATGCATAAAATAAAAGTTTTAATTGTCTTCGTGAATTTAGTTCAGTTTGCAAGGACAGAGCATAATATATGCAATGTCTGATGTTTAAATTTTAGCCAACAAAAAAAGACTTTAATTGGTATTATAGACCATCAACTAATCATAACTAGATGCTAATCCTAAAATAAAAGATTTAATTGGACTGAATTCTGTCTCTTTTTTTTCTTTTTTCTTTTTTTGAACAGCATTGGACTGAATTCTTTCGTTATGGTCTTCATGTTTGATTGGATTTGAATCTCACAAATGATAATATTGGCAATATTTCTTTAAAGTGGTCATTTAAATCTCACTAATGATAATATTGGCAATATTTCTTTAAAGTGGTCATTTTTTTTTCGAGGTTGTTGTTCATGCCCTCTGAAAATATAGAAATTTCTTAATCTTTTTCCATACCTTGGATCTTTGGCTTGATTGGTGGCATTACATATCTAACTAGGTGAGTTATATTATATTACTCATGATATTCATCGCCCTTCTGAATATATAGACCATGTCACGTCATAAGAAAAAATCAGATTCACCGGAAAACTCCTCTTAAAAAGGTGTCTATAAAGTCAACATTGATGAATCACATGATTAGGTTAATGGCAATTCAGTTTCTGGAGGATTTATTTGTGAAATGTTACTAGAAATGCCTCATACTCATTTTTATTTTTTTTGAGAGATCATACTCATTGTTTCTATGAAGTTAATTGTTGCGCATATGCCTTGGCTGTGAGAAGGGTCATAATGGACATTTTTTGGTAGTTTCTTTTATCTTTGTTAGTCCTTTATTTGACATTCTTTTAGAGAATGATTGCAGTGATCATTTGTTTGTTTGTCTAGTACGTTAATTTAGTGTTTTTTCTATGAATAAAAAAATGTTACTCTATGTATTGCATTTTTTTTTGTTGTTGATAAAATGCATGGTATGATTTTAAGACATTAGAAATAACATTTCTAACTTAAGTGACTAAAATAAATTTAAAAAATTAAGGATCAAAATGAAACCTAAAAATAAAAGACGTATCCTTGTTGCGACTCAATGACCTAGATTTGATTCACGTTTCTAGTTCAATTATAATTTGAGGTTTATACTTACAATCTGATCTCTAACAAAGTAGACATATTTTGTTACGGTTTAATGTCATGTTTATCTAATATAGAACTTAATCTCTTAGTAACATATATTATCAAAAGCATGAAAGTACATTAGATTATGCCATATTAATTAATCCCCTATGTCTAGGCGAATTACATTGGCAAATACTATATCTATATCCGGTTGCAAAACCAATGGTTAGTAGCGATCTATAACCGAGATTTGATTCACAATTGATCAAAAATTGAAAAGCAATACGAGTTATAGTAAATAAGCTAATTCAAATTGCATCAAAATAGGACAATATAAATTACATGGTTTGAACAACTCGATATAGATTCACCATTCAACTCTAATCTAAAAGTGTTTAATTACTCATGGAACCAAAATACATCATAAAATATTATAGAAATTAAACATTCATGAAGTGAAGAAGATTGGCCTCAATCTCAAACAATATTGAAAAAAAACACCATTTCTAGTCGCACATATATGTCTTTAAGCCGTCAGGATTATGAATACCTAACTATGGGTGAAATAGACACTTAAATTTGCAATTTATGCACTTCATGTGTGCGGTGCGCATGGCTTAAAAACAATGAAAGTTGTTTTTCTATCATCACTGTGTGTGGGGCGTGCAAGTCTGTGCACGGCTCGAACCAGTCAATTTCGCCATATTTGCAAGGGGCGTATGGACAAGGGACAATTTTCCTTGTTTTCTTCTGCATGTAGATAGGATAGTTCATACTTTAAACCACACTCAATTTTATGTTCTCTCACTCTTAATTTCTCTCTTAGCAAGTGTGTTGATTAATAACTCATTCAACATGTTAATATCTTTACTATAAACCTAAAATATTCTAAATAATCATTCAAAGTCCACACAAACTGACACACATTATTAAAGATATAAATCAACATATTTTAGCGTTGGTTAACCATTTATGCTCAAATTGGCCAAATCAACATGAAAACTAAGTCGATGGCTTTTTTAAAAAATAAATAAAATAAAAAATTATTTTGCAAAGGTTATAAATCAATTTCTTTGTAAAGACCAAAATCAAAACTCAAGATATTTTCAACGACCAAATAAATATTTTAGTCATAAAAACAAAACTAGCATAAAGACATGGAAAATATTACATACAAACATGCCCATGCCGATTTCACCAACTGTCAAAATTGAAATGACAACCTATAAATGTCAATGGAAAAATGATAAATATTATCAACTGATTTTTAGAAAGAGGATACAGGAAAAGTCGTGACAAAAAGATCATGCCAGCTACTCCTTCCATTGCAACACGAGGACTGAAACTGACCAAGCCCCACCACCAGGAGGAAGAAATTTTGATCATGAACACCATATAATGTTTATTTAATGTTACTAACCATTGAAAATGCATGCATTATAATTTTTGTGTGTGGCCAAAGGCATAAGATTTTTGCAAGTTATAAAGATACATAACACAATAATTATGCATATAAATATAATAAGTAAAGTCAAAAATTGAGTAGGTCCATCAGCATGCTATGGATAACGATTAGATTTAGAGGATCCACGGTGGATAATAAATATCAGAAAGGACATAGTAAAGATGCAGCACGTGCAAGTGGGATTTTTGTTTCTTTTTTGCTGGCTCCAACCTTACATATTGTTGGGCTTCTCTACTAAATGTCAATCTTCTAACCAACACTTTCAATTTTTTGTTAAATGTTTACAAAGGATTTTGTATACTTTTCCATAAATTCTTTTTTCCGTGAAGATTATAGGTTCGAATTCAGCCTTAAAAAATGCAACATTGTTAAATCTTTTAAGAATGAATTTTGTAATCTATTATGATCGTATCATGTTCAAAAGACTAATCTCTACGATCATACGCAAAGATCTATGATACAAAAAAAAAAACTATTTTCTCTCCTCTGAAGTGGTGGCGCAATCGTGAACAAGGAAATATTATGTTGGCTATGAGTTTGTTTTTGGATCCTTACATGTGGGGGTGGGTGAGCATGAGACATGTTAGAATAAGTTGTACTTGTTATAAATTTTTTAAAATTATATTATTACATAAAGAATTCTACTCTTCCCTTTCTACATTTTGCTCGCGTCCAGCATGATTTTTAGTTACATCCTTGTGTGAGTTAAGTCACGATGCGTGACTTAACTCACGCACCTTATAAGTTCTGTGTGACTTAAGTCACGCACCACTGACCTGTGCGCGAGTTAACTCATGCAGATTGGTCAGTGGTCTGAACTCAAGAACACACAGTTTTTGGACGGTGGTCAGGTTTTCAACATTTAATCCACACGTTTTTTACAACCTTTGCACATTTTTTTGACCACATTTATGGTGGTTATATCCTACACTGTCATTCCCACCTATAAATACCCCTCCATATTTTCATGTTTCCTTACACCATATCATTTTCTCTCCCTCTATTTCTCTTCTTTCTTTTTTTCATTCAATAGTCTTTTGGGGGCAAAAGTGATCAGACTTCTTCGGGGCAAAATAGTGAGTAGTCGACTTGGGGAAGTGATCAACCCTTGGGATAAAATTAAATTTGCTTCTTTTTACCCCAAAAACTTTTTACCGGGGGTAAAAAGAATCTTCTTGGGGTATAAAAAGAACCAGATTTAAATTTAGTCCAAGGGTTGATGATGTATTTTTCCAAGAAGGCTGCTCACTATTTTACCCCAAAAAGGCTGGTCACTTTTTATCCCAAGAGGGTAAAATGAAAATAAGTAGATTATTTAGTGAATTCGAATAAATGTATCAATTATTGTATGAATTCTATTAATAAAAGGAGATATTGTTATATGTATTAATTTTGCTCATTTCTTTTTATTTATATTTGCTTTTATTTTCTAATTTTGTATTTAGTGAATAAATATTAATTTAGTCATTTCCTTTTATTTATATTTGCTTTTATTTTCTAATTTTGTATTTAATGAATAAATCCGAATAAATATTAATTTAGTTCATTTCCTTTTATTTATATTTGCTTTTATTTACTAATTTTGTATTTAATGAATAAATCCGAATAAATATTAGTAATTTATTTCATTTCCTTTTATTTATATTTGTATTTATTTAATGAATAAATTCGAATCAATATTTATTTTAAGTGCATAAATAAATTAGAATAAAGTGAACAAATAATTTAGAAAATAAATAAATTAGAATAAAGTGAACAAATAAATCATAAAATAAATAAATTACAATAAAGTGAATAAATAAATTA
>Ga0315914_1009359_pt1 | contig 12634 bp, 9 predicted proteins | sample MpolenodulesMG_FD_203920 | JGI IMG/M metagenome (GOLD analysis project Ga0315914, IMG submission 203920) | Medicago polymorpha root nodule microbial communities from Los Angeles, California, United States - elongated nodules | ecosystem: Host-associated > Plants > Roots > Nodule | place: USA...
GAATGAATGAATATCGTTTATTTTTGCAAAAAAAAAAAAAAAAATCAACAGACCCAATCTACGGTAATTAAAATTAGGCGAAGAAGTAATTAAATTCCCTCTTAAACGTTTACTCTCTCTTAATTTTGTCTCATAAATAAATGAAAGTAAATAACATTCTTTATTTTTTCATTGATAAGCAATAATAGTCGTATATGTTTGTGATATTTGTCCTACTAGTTCTTAATGTTCCGTCAAATATGTGTCATTGGTCCATAACAATTTGTCTGTATAAAATAAATAAGATGATAAAGACAAATCAAATAGTATGATTGTAGTAGTAAATGACATAACTTCCCACACGAAATTAATATTAATACTTTACTCAATATGAAAACAAAAAGTTACTAAATTAAATTAAATTAAATATAATGATTAAAATATGAGAAATGTTAACTTGTACCCTTAGGACACATGTTAAGGATTTCACTAATAGAAATTTTGTATCGGAAATTGTGTTAATTTATTACTTAAAAAATTGAATATTAATTTTTTTGCAATTAATACTTACCATTAGTGGCAAGAATTTAATGCTTAACATGTGCCGTAAGGGCACAAGTTAACATGACCTTTAAAATATTTGTACAAAATTTTCACTAGACCATTTGGTTTGACATAATCGTATTAATTTAGGATGATTATGTTATCCTCAATGTCTTATGTTTGATTTTCTCTAGCATCAGTGGAGGAACTAGTTTAACTTTTTTTTTTTTTGAAAAAAATTAAAACTAAAACTAACAAGTATTCGTGAGTCTAACTTAATTGGTAGACATATTACAAATTATATTTAGGAATCAGGGTTCGAGCTCAAACACTCTTTAGAACAAGTATTCGTAAGTCTAACTCAATTGGTAGACATATTACAAATTATATTTAGGAATTAGGGTTCGAACTCAAACACTTTTTAAAACGGAGGGTCGAAATTCGAACTTAAACCTTTTTTTTTTGGTGTTCAAGGTTCGAATCCCAAGTCTTGTGCATTGTCTATACCAACTGAATTGAGCTCACGAGGACGAACTCAAACACTCTTTAGAGAGGAGGGTCGAAATTCGAACTCAAACATTTTTTTTTTATGGTGCTCGAGATTCAAACCTTGTGCATTGTCTATACCAACTGAGTTAAACTCACGAGGACGGACTCAAACACTCTTAAAAGTGAATGTGAATTTCTATATACGAGATTACTTTAAATAAAATAAAAATAAAATCAAAACCAATGATTAAAATATTTGTACAAAATTTCCACAAGATTATAGTTTTTTATTTTATATCTTTAATAAGATCTTAATGAGGAAAAAAACAATCATCGCCAGCTCATATACAAATCCCTCTTTTCTGCCCCTCCCTCCCTCCCTCCATCAATATCCAACCCTTTTATTACAGATCAAAAATCCATCAAAATCTTCATCATCTTCACAAAACACAAAAACTTTGTATTCATTGAACAATCTTTACAAAAATGAGTACATTTAAAGAGAAATTGATAACCCTATACAAAAGTAGATGGTTTGTTTTTGTAGGAGCAATGTGGTTACAATCATGGGCTGGTATAGGATATTTATTTGGAAGCATATCACCAGTTATAAAAAGTTCATTAAACTATAATCAAAAACAACTTGCTATGTTAGGTGTTGCAAAAGACCTTGGTGATTGTGTTGGTTTTTTAACTGGTGTTTTGTGTGAAATTTTACCTATTTGGGCGGCTTTATTTGTTGGAGCTTCTTTGAATCTTGTTGGTTATGGTTGGGTTTGGTTGATTGTTACTAGTAAAGTTCCTGTTCTTCCTTTATGGGCTGTAAGTTTTTTTTTTTTTTACTTTTTTTGGAATTTTTGGATGATTGAATTTATTTTTTGTGTTTAAAGTTTGACTCTTTTTTTGTTGGGGTTTGTTTCTGTTACTTTCAATCATAAGATGGTAATTATTTGTTTGTTTCATTCATCATCAAATTAGTATTTATTGTACAATTTTGATTATTTGAAATTTGGATTTTTTTTGTTTTGTAGCAATTAGTTCATGTGGTTCCAAAATTTTTGTGTAACTGATCTTTTGAGTATGTTTGGATTCACTATGAATTTCGTGTGAAATCACGGTGACAGCGTGATTTTGTTGAGTATGTAACTTTTGCCAAAATCACGATGGTGACGGTACACTGCCGTGATTCTGTCAAACCAAATAAGCACATAACATAATCTCTTTTTCTTCTCATTAAAATGAGTTTTCAGTTTTTTTTTTTTTATGCTGCAAATTTTTTTGGTTGATCATTCATGGGTTTAATGTCTTCCTAAATCTACTATATATGAAAATGCAACTTTTTCATTAAAGAAACTTTAGGACCATAATATCTGGAATAAAGGGTTATTTTGTTTCTTCAATATGGAAAAAGAAGGGACTTTAAATCTAACAGTGACAGGAAGGTTACTTTACAGACAAATCCACTTCAATGAATATTCAATTTCTCTTTTCTGAATTTTGGCATTTGAAATTTTTCCATCACTTTTTTTTTTTCCACATGATGGTAACAAATAGATGTATATTCTTTTCTTATGCTTTTGACTGTTTCACATTACTATTACTATACCAGTAAAAGAATGGTTTAGTATACTTTAGCTTTTGAAAATTTTCCCTCCAGATGTAATGGTATACATGTTGCAACAATTTGTATCTTAAGCTGACTAAAAACTTTTATAATTAATTGATTTTAACTTTACTCAATTTGGTTGTTGGCTGTGTCTGTTAGCTGTCTCCCATGTGAGCATGTGAGATGATGCTAAATCTTGGTCACAATCTAGATAACTAATCTTCTTTTGTGTTATGCTACACTGCCTTTCTCTTTATTGTGTTTTTTTGGTTAACTGAACTTGAGAATTGATTATGCAATAAATTTTAATAAGTTATGTCTTAATTACTGTCCAAGATTCCTTGAGAAAGTTTTGATTTAATATGTCACACTTGGAAACATAGTACCTAAAAGTTGCATCTTGGTTCTACTTTATGTTTGGACTCAAGCAGTGCCCCTATTTAATAATGGCGGATGCTAATAAATTTTGGGGAAGGCTGCTGATCTAGTCATGTGCGGTTTCGGTTTTGGTTTCAGATGTAGTTTGGTGGTTGGGCAAAATATTCAAAATAAGGATTTTGAATTTGTTTGACCTGATCACATGAACGTAGTGTTATTAAATAGAGGCCATAGCAGAATGGCGTGGCGGATTTTGTTACAGCCACCACAATCAATTTCTTAAGCGTCCCTTTCCTTGGTGATGCTATAAGTCAAAATCCCTTGTTTCAAAATAAAGATTGTGTTTGTTTGACTTGAGCACAAGAAAGTAGTGTTGTTAATAGTAGCCATGGTAGAATGGCGTGGCAGGCAGTTTGTGATGCACCACTTGCCATGGGACGCCATAAGTCGCAATCCCATGTTTCAAAATAAATTTTTGAGTTTGTTTGACGTGAGCAAAGGAAAGGAATGTAGTGTTGTTAAATAGTGGCCATGGCAAAATGGCGTGGCAGATTTTCTGCCAGCCGTTGTGGGCACTTTGTGAAGCGCCTCTTGCCATAGTGGCACCATAATTCCAATCCCATGTTTCAAAATAAAGATTTTAAAGTTTGTTTGACCTGAGAACATGAAAGTAGTGTTGTTAAATAGCAGCCATGAAGGAATGGCGTGACATATTTTGTGCCAGCCTCCATATACAATTTGTGTAGTGGCATCATTCACCATGTTAGCGCCATAAGTTACAATCCCATGTTTATATTGCGGAATTTCATCCATCCGCCATCTGCCAATGACAACATTGTAGGTAATCCTAATACAAGAAAGTTGGGGAGAGACCCTTTATCCAGTTATCCCCTTTGAAACACTGACCTAGACATGAAGACTAGACACAACATTGGCATGTAGATATTGATAATAATTTTAACAAAATATTAGTGATTGTATATAATTGTATATAATCACATGCGTCAGTGTTACACATGTCGGACACTGGTCACTCCTTCAATCCGAGGTCTTGGTGCTGCCCAGGTGGTCCCTAGTACTGATTTCTTATAGTTGATGATGTCTCCTAAATATCAAAAGTTAGTTAATATCCATCAGTCCCATTGATATGTCAAGATGTTGTAAGTGTATATTTGAGGACAATGTAATCGTCATTATATAATAACCATATACATCTTTATTACAGTAAGAGGTGTCTTTTAATATATTCATTTACCTTGTTGTTCAAGTTATATGATTAGTTGTTATTGGTGTGCAGATGTGTATTCTTATATTTGTGGGAACAAATGGTGAAACATACTTCAACACAGTTTCTTTGGTTTCTTGTGTTCAAAATTTCCCGAAAAGCCGGGGTCCCGTGGTTGGAATTTTAAAGGGCTTTGCTGGATTGAGTGGTGCAATATTGACTCAAATATATGCAGTTATCCATTCCCCTGATCATGCATCATTAATATTCATGGTTGCTGTTGGTCCAGCATTGGTAGGAATAGGTCTTATGTTCATCGTTAGACCTGTCGGAGGTCACAAACAAGTGCGGCCGTCGGATGGAAAATCTTTCACATTTGTTTATGGTGTATGTCTCTTGTTGGCTGCTTATTTGATGGGAGTTATGGTTGTTCAAGATTTAGTTGATCTGAGTGAAACTGTTATCACAATTTTTACTATCATCCTCTTTCTGATCCTCATTGTTCCGATTATAATTCCTTTGTCATTAACCTTCGGCCCTGCGGAAAAACCTCTAGAGGAAGAAGCACTTCTTCCAGAAACAGAAGGACAATCCCAAAATTATTCAGATGAAGTAATATTAAGTGAGTTGGAAGATGAGAAGCCTAAGGAAGTGGACTTGCTCCCTGCGTCGGAAAGGCAGAAACGTATAGCGCAATTACAATCGAGACTGCTGCAAGCTGCTGCAGAAGGAGCCGTGAGGGTTAAGAGAAGGAGAGGACCACATAGAGGAGAAGATTTTACCTTGATGCAAGCTTTGATTAAAGCAGATTTTTGGCTTCTATTCATTTCCATGGTCTTGGGTTCTGGATCTGGGTTGACTGTAATTGACAATCTCGGTCAGATGAGCCAGTCTTTGGGATATGACAATGCACATATTTTCGTCTCCATGATCAGTATTTGGAACTTTCTTGGACGTGTTGGTGGCGGCTACATATCTGAGATTGTTGTCAAGTAAGAAGCAGTTCATTCACACACTGATTAAATATTTATAGCTTGTTTTGTTTCAGATAATGTTTTTTATTAAATATTTATTGCATGTTTTGTTTCAGATAATGTTTTTTATTAAATATTTATTGCATGTTTTCACTTGTTTCCTGTTTCCGAAGTTCTATATTGGAAACCATGAAAACTTTCTTTGTATTGTTTTCAGTGTTACCTATACAAAACTTTGAAACAAGAAACAAAGTGAAAAATGATATGACATTTTTCTATTTAAAACTAAAAACAGAAAGAAAATCGATTGAGACCTAGGTTGGCTTTATAGGTTCAGTGTAGATTGGCTTATTTGAGCTTATTTACGAGCATAACCACTTATGAGGTTGTTTGGGAGAGCTTATAGAAACAGCTGATGACATGTTTATAAGCTGTCTCAACTTATTTCTTTAAGTTCTCTAGGATGGCTTATGATAAGAGCTCCTAACCTATATAAAAACAGTTTGATTATATTTTATCTTTTGTTATAGAAATAGCTTATACATAAGAACTTATTTGATAAGCGCTTGATTAAGCTGTTTATCCAGAAGGCCATAATCTTATCAAGATTTCTAACATAGTTTTTTTAATTCTGATGTGTTTTACTGAGCAGGGATCATACATTTCCAAGACCAGCTGCATTAGCTGTATTTCAACTAGTTATGACCGTTGGTCATCTTTTCATTGGCATGGGATGGCCAGGTTCAATGTACGTTGGCACTTTATTAGTTGGACTTGGTTATGGTGCTCATTGGGCAGTTGTTCCAGCTACAGCCTCTGAATTATTTGGCTTAAGAAACTTTGGTGCATTATACAATTTCATCACTCTAGCAAACCCTGTTGGAACTCTTGTCTTCTCTAGTCTCATTGCTAGTAGGATCTATGATTATGAAGCAGAGAAACAAGCTCATGGTGGCCAACACCTGAATATAGCATCGTTCGTATCTAGCGCGCTTAATGTTGGTGATGCGCCAAAGTGCGAAGGTTCCATATGCTTCTTCCTGACATCCACTATCATGGCAGGATTATGCATTGTTGCGGCAGGGTTAAGCATGTTTCTCGTGTTCCGAACAAGGATTGTTTATGCTAGCTTGTATGGAAAATCTTCTATGCGAAGCCTTCGATGATCTGTGATTTTTGGACCAAGTATTTTGGTGTCCATTGTTATACTTTAGAAAGTATTTGTAGCTGGTTTGAATCAAAGAAAGGTTAGAGATGCAGAAGCAAGAATCTGAATATGTTTTGATTGTGGAAAACCAAATGGATTTACCAGCTAGCTGCTTCCATGTGGTTTTGTGAATTCTTTTCCAAATATTTGTGTTATATTGGTTCCTTTTTTTTGCTAATAAAGAAGGCAAATTTGACACTAGGAGGTTTTCTCCACTTGTTCTATAAGGGAAATTCACAGAATATTTCCCTTTTGTTACTATGAAAACTGAAATTTGTCCTTATCAGTGGTTATGCTAAATTATGTATTATAGCTGATGAAGCATTTCATTGCTGTAAATGTTCTGCTCTTTTTTGCTAGCAGTTTTTTATTGTATTGGTTGATTATTTTGTTTATATTTTGTATCAGAGTATATTTGTTATGTATTAACTTATATTTCTATTTTGCAATATACCAATACCATTATTGTATTAACTACAATGGAAAACCTTTGGACTCTTAAGACGATTCTATTTTGCAATATACCAATACCATTATTGTATTAACTACAATGGAAAACCTTTGGACTCTTAAGACGATTCTCAAGTGTTTTGAGGTAGCTTCAAGGCAGAGGGTTAACTTTGCTAAATGTAGTGTCATTAGGGTCAATGTGGTTACTCCCTTCTTGTGGTGTGTGAAACACTTCTTGAATTGAAGAAAACTTGGGTCCCTCGGTTTTAAGTATCTTGGTCTCCCGGTCGGGGCTAACCCTCATAGGGAGGTAACTTGGGAGCCTCTCGTTAACCTTACTTCTATCAAGCTTGGCACGTGGAGTAATTTAGTATCGGAGACAGGGTGGTCCTCTTGAATTTTGCTCTGAATTCTTCTCATCTTCTACCTTTACTTCAAAGACAAAGTGTAGAGAAGGGCTTAGGGTTAGGGACCTTCCCCTTGTTAATTTCTCTCTCAATGGCAAGTGGCGTTGGAGGTTAATTTCAGAGAGCCAAGCTCTGTGGCATGATATTTTGACCGCTTGGTATGGGTCCCAATTAGTATTTTTCCCATTTGGGAGGTCGTTTTGGTGGGATCCATTTTTCCTCTCCTACATGGAAAGGTATCTTGTTGCTAGAGTCTGGTTTAAATTATACCTTAGGTTAGTTCTTAGAGGGAATAGTTAAGATAGCTTACAATTGTTTAACTACCTCCTTCTGGAATGACTGTTGGGTGGGGTAGTTTCTATGATTGTCCAATTCCAAAGACTTTTTCAAGCCTTAGATAAGCATGGATTAATAGTTGCTAACATGGATCATCGGGACAATGACATTCGGGTTCAACTGTTTATTTATATGAGAGATATGTTTGTTTGGGAGGAAGACATGGCTACTATGGTCATGAGAGTTGTTTGTTTAAGATTTGGGTGGGTGTGAGATCTTATTTGGAGGAGGAATCTTTTTGTGTGGGAGTTTGTGCCTTTGGAAGAGTTGCTTCGGGCTTTAGAAAGTCCGACCTTCTCGTAAGGTGTTGATTTTTGGGTCTGGAGCAATGATTCATCTAGTATTCACTTGGTGAAGTCTACCTATAGGTTCCTTCATAAGAGAGCTGGTGAGGTGGATGAGAGCTCAAGACAAATTGTGCAATTTCTTTCAAGGGTGTCTGATTCTTGATCTCCTCTCAAGGTGAAGATTTTCTCTTGCCAACTGCTTTAGAATATGATTCTAACTCGCCATAATCTCTTTTGTAGGAGAATTATAATTTCCCTTGGAGGCGTTTCTTGTGTTTTCAATGATGAGTATGTAGAGTCGGCTTGTCACCATTTTGTTAGATGCCCCATTTTTAGGTCAGGTCTGGTATCATGTATTTAAGTGGTGGGATTAGAGTCTGTTTTACCTTCAGATTTAGCTAGTTTTCTAGTATCTTGTTAGACTTTGGTGGGAGAAAATGAGAGGTTGGGTTTGTTTACATGTTTGACAAACTGTTGTGTAGTCCTTGTGGAAGACCCCATAATGCTTGCATTTTTTGGGGCAGGAGACTTATGTGTTCGAGTTGGTGGATATGGTTAAACTCACATCTTGAAAGTGGTTTTTTGGAAAACATTATGATCACACATGTTCTTTCTTTGAGTGGGATTATGGACTCATTCTGCGTTGGCGCCGATAGAGTCATGTGATGGAAAACATCATGATAAGAGGTTTGATGGTCTTCTAGTGTTGATTTTGTTTGCTCTTGTTTTGCTATGAGAGGAATCCTTTTTTTAACGCAAGTTGTAGTACTTCTTATATTGAGTATTTGTATATGCATGTTCTCTCTTAAGAGATTTCTCATATATATTTGACATTAAAAATTTATAGATGCTTAAATATATGGATGTAATTAATATATTCATGTTTTTTTTCTTTTTTCTTAGCAAATATTCATGCTTGTTAATTAGTCACTTATAGTGACATTGAATATTGAATTTGCAATTCAAATCAAAGATTTATATTGTTTGCTAATATATTTTTTGGCATTTAGTTTTTTTTGAACGAATTTTGGCATTTAGTTGAAATCTAATATAACTACAAGCAATGTTTTTACATAAATAAGTTTTTTTTTTTGAAGGAATTTTTTTTCTTCAATATCCCTTATCATTTTCTCAAATTGCAAGCTTAAACTTGAAATCATGTTTTGAATTAGGCAAGGCATAATTAGTTGCAGCAATTGACGTTCTTTTGGTCCAATATTGGATTAATTTGCAGTTTTAAAATTGCTTCTCTTTTATTGTATTGGCAGCATGTGTGTTTTTGCTTTAGAACTGAGGCTGGTTTGTGTCATTGATCAATTGTCATATATATAGACACACACAAACACAAACGTACACAACACATTAAGCACAGTAGACAATATAAATATGCTAAGTTTTAGTCACAAAAAAAACTAGTCATCGACAATATCATTTTCATCATAGTAATCAAATCCTACCCTAAATTGATTTACCATCTAAAAATGGTGTAAAAATTTGTTATCATAAAATAACTGAGTCATCATCAACATCATCATTTTCATCACAATCAAAAAAAGGATCTCTTAGCAATTCATCAGCAGAAGGTCTAGCCCTTGGTTGAGCAAGACACCTTTCAATGAAAGCCTTCACTTCAACATCTTTTATCTTGCTCAACGATTGAGGTCTCACACCTGAAGACACCTTTTTGTATATCTTCGCAACACTATCACATTCGCTATACGGAATCTCTAGTGTCACCATCTCTAGTACTAACATTCCAAATGAGTATATGTCAACCATCTCAGTGTAATTCTCTTCGTATAACTCTGGTGCCATAAATTCCGGTGTTCCTAAGACTGAATGTGCTGAATGGTTCTTTCCGACAATTATTGCCAAACCTAAGTCACCGATCTTAACCTAATTTTCATGAAAATAAAAAAGAGCGTTACCAATGATATCTTGTGATAAACAATGTAAAACGAAAAGAAACGAAACAAAGCAAAGCATTGATGTGTTTTTGGATTTGTCTCTTCTAAGTTGAAAGAAAAAGTACCATAATTTCAATCCTTGTGAATAAATTAACAATGCATATTCATCAACAATTCAGGTTATTAAATTTAACTTCTAAATTGAATTGTTCACTTTAGAACAGTAAAGTAATTCGACTGTTACGGTTCCAAAATGAGATAATGAACCATAGAAAGTGAATTCAAATTTTATAACATCACATTCCTAGCTCGGATGAATGATATGAAAGTGATTGAAACTAAATTCGAAATAAAAAGGTTGGAATAAAATTTACCTGACCAGTATTTCCATTGACAAAAACATTACTGCAATTGAGGTCTCTATGAATGATACAAGGATCATGCACATGCAAATAATTCAACCCTTTCAAAATCTGCTTAGACCACTTCTTCAAAGCTTGAAGAGAAACATGCTTATGTTTCTTCCTATATTCCCTCAAATTCCCACTTGTACAAACCTCAGTGATGAAATTCAGTGTATTATGATCATCATCCCTCCAAACATTATAAAGTGCAATTATGTTTTTGTTTGTCATGCTTCTAAGTAATCTCACTTCAGAGTAAAGCCTATCAATCATTGCAGGGTCATTGCTGAAATTCCTGAGTTTAACTTGATTCCAAGCTACTTCTATTCCTTCTTCTTGATCAAATGCTCTATAAACTTTTTTGCAAGCACCTGATCCTAGTAACTCGTCGTATCTTCCATATCTTCCGGTTGGATCATTTTCAACGAATAGTTCTGAGTCTTTGTCCGATGGATTTGGTTTAACACTTGGCATCTAGCACCAAAATAAGGATTAGATCAATAACATAATGAAAACCAAATTAGAGGGCAAAAGGTAAAAATGAAATCTAATTTGAGACACTTGTTGTGATTTTCAAAGAACAAAATCAATCCACATAGTTTTGAAAAATGTTTCACAATTTATGTTATGATGTCAAGGTTTTTGATGTCTCTACAATCATAGTCGGATTTCGATTAGGTGTTGTTTAACACTGATTCTACTCTTATAATTTATATGAAGCCGTGGCAACTATCAAAACCTTAATAAAATCTTATTGATGAAATTTGGTATGATTTTCAAAGAACAAAATCAAATAGTTTTAAAAGTAAGTTTCGCAATTTATGTCGCGGCATTAGGGTTTTTTATGTCCCGATAACAACAATTCAACTTCGATTTAGGACACATTAAACTACAATTCTCTCAATATTAAAACTTACGACTCAACTATTACTGCAACAATGATTATAACCTTTGAGAATCATGACGTTGCTAAAATTTGTGGGGAAAAAGAAAATCATCATCAAAATTCATATAAAGATACAAAGGAAATAACAAACTAATAAAAAAGTAAATGCATGCGTGACAATTCAGATCAAAATAGAATAGAGAATTTGGATTATTTGGCATGACATAATAAAACACAAATTCTAAGAGTATTGGCATTATTCATCACATTTATCATAAATAAATAGAATAGAGAATTTGAAGAAGATGGTTACCATGAAGAAAACTTCAACTGCAGCAGGTGAGGAATGACCTATTTTATGTGAAATGAAAAGAGTTGAATGAAATGAGAAGAGAATGAAACGTGGAAGTGAGAGATAGTTGAGGAAGCAAAAATCAAGGAGTGCAGTTAAAGTGATATATTTGATTTGATTCGTATTATAAATCTGAACGGTTTTATAGAATCTTTTTCTTATTGGTAGTTTGATTCATATATAAATGCAATCAATTTATAAAGTCTCTCATTGGAATTTTTTTATTTTCTTTTTCTTACATAAAACCACATCTTTGTTTAAAAAAAAAAAAAAAAACCATTCTTCAAAACCCTAAATCTGCATATATCCTCTTTTCCTCTTCACTACACTGAAAACATGTTAGACATCAATCTTTTCCGAATAGAGAAGGGTCACAACCCTGAAATCATTCGTGAATCTCAACGTCGCCGTGATGCCAGCGTCGAAGTAGTCGATGAAGTTATCAAACTCGACAAAGAATGGCGAAAACGTCAATTTGAGTTTGAGTTTGAGTCTTTGTATTATTCTAGTCTCTTAAGTTCTAATTTTTAGAATATATGTTTGTGGTGGATATGAACTTCTTTGAGAGTATATGACTGGTGTGCATATGGTTGCATAATTTTAATGATGATGTGTATATGGACTTCTTTTTTAACTACTTTTAGACAGAGTAAGCACCTTAACTTAGTCTTTGTGGATGTATATTTTTTTAGCAGTTATAGATCGTAATTGGTCGAAAGAGTTTATACACTTTTCTTTTGAAAAACTTTCTGATGATAATGGAAGATTTTATTGACCTTGTGTTCAATGTTTCAATGGAGGCACGCTACATTTTAAGGTAATAATAGATCATTGTCGCGCTATTTTTCGGTGATCAAGGCTATTTGATTAGCGTTTGACTCACTATTTTATTTCACGACTGAACATTTAATTTTAAGAGAAGAGGGGAAAAAAGTTCGAAACACCCCTTTGAAAAGATTATGGGATCGGGGGTTAGTTACATAAAGGGAAGGTTTTAGCACCCTTTATGTCCGTACTCTACGAGAACCTCTTGGTTTTATTCAACATTTTGTGCAATTAAAAAATAGTATTTAAAGTGGTAAAAGGAAAAGAGACCTATTTATCTACATTTTTTATTGATTTGGAAGGACGAGTGTCCTTTGCCTACGTACCCGTGAGGGATCAAAACCTCGTAGTTCGGGGTAAAAATCGACGTTTGATTTGT
>Ga0315914_1009360_pt1 | contig 12630 bp, 6 predicted proteins | sample MpolenodulesMG_FD_203920 | JGI IMG/M metagenome (GOLD analysis project Ga0315914, IMG submission 203920) | Medicago polymorpha root nodule microbial communities from Los Angeles, California, United States - elongated nodules | ecosystem: Host-associated > Plants > Roots > Nodule | place: USA...
AAATGATGAATTGTACTTGTTGAGTTAAGTATGCTAAATAAAGAATAAGGTGAGTAATCATTTCATTGATTGATGTTGATAAATGATGAGCTTATGTCGATGACTCGATTAGATATTGAATGTGCTTGCTATGCTATGTTAGTGATGTGATAGCTTGAGGTGTATGGAATGGGGGATAATAATCATGTGATGTTAGTATTCTAGGAGGGATGGGTATATATATGTGTTATGCATGAAATCCTTGAATGCTTATGTTTGTTATGTTGATTATGATTGATCTGAAGCTAACCCCCAGTGGTTTTGACCGCCTACCTGTTTGTATGAATGGGTAGACGGAGTGCAGGAGTAGTTTGCTTGGTGAGTGCTTGGATAGCGGAAGCTATCTCCGTTATCGTTTTCTGTTGAGTCTTAGAGTAGGCTCTGATCTAGGATGTCTGTCTGTATGATTATTCTAGATTGATTATGCTGGATTTATTTATGTTGTTAAGATTTTGCCCATATGTCGGGACTTGGAGATTTTTATGAGGATGTATATTGATCTTATGACATGTATATTTTGGTGATGTATGATTTATATCCACCGCGACTGTTGAATAATTTTATAAATGCATGTTGTTTGATAGTTGTTGAAGACGTAGCATCTATTTCTTGAATATTTATATTATTCGTGTCTTTTATCGCTTTAATAGAAATAGGGCGTTACACGTGGAAGTTGAGAAGGAAACTCTTTGTGTGAGAGAAGGGGTTGATGCGGGAGTGTGTGGAATGTGTAGTTAACGTTGCCGATCGGAGTGGCGGACCATTGAATTTGGAAGCTTCATTCTTGTCAATGGTACACCGTTAAAAGTGCATATAATTATGTGACATCATGACAGCCGCAATCATATTTTGTGGCTTAAAGCGATTTCATTAAAGGTCAACATTTTTTGTATGGAGGGCAATTTTATTTGTCGACATATTTTGTCGAATATGGATGGTTCGTTTACGATTGGGTGTGATGTAATGGAAGATCAAGATTATTTATTTTTCCAATGCAACTTCTATGGCAGTGGTATCTGATTTCTTTCTGGTGGCTAGGTTTTTCTTTTGTTTCACAGGGTACATTTCAAGATCATTCTCTTCAGTTTGGTGGTCTTGGGGGATTTAAAAAAAATTCCGAACAACGTTTAATATTGTTTGGATTTTGGTACTTTACATTATTTGGAAGGACCACAATAGAAGAATTTTTAACAACAAGACATAGATTCTTTTAGCGTTAGCAAAAAAGGCCAAAATCCAAGCATTATGGTGGTTAAAATCGTACTTCATTTTATTTGATTTTGATTACAATATTTAGAGGATGACCCCTTTGTATTGCCTAATGGTGGTTTCTTAATTTAGTTTTTCGGCTACAACACGTAGTTTAGATTGTATTGTGTAATTTCTGGATTTGTAAGTCGCTTCTAGTACATCTTGCACTACAGGGGGCTTCTTTTGGTTTAATATATTTTTTGGTTTAACAAAAAAGAATGTTATATTAATATATTAAAGTTTTTTTATGTAAGTTAATATATGAAAGATTTTAATGGTATAATAGTTATTTTAACAAGCCGACCCTAATTTTCTCTCACTAGGTTCTAGAAAAATCATTCCCTCATGAGAGAAAAAAAAAATCCTTCCCTAAAAAAATATTTAATTTTTAATTAGAAAAGTTCATTATAAAAAAAATTAAATATGATTGGATTCATATATAAATTTTTACACCAATTAAATCTAAACAAAAAAAAGATTTCTTTTCTTAATGGAAATTTCAATCCCTAAAATAAATAAAACGTGTTTTTTTTTAAGAAAATAAGACTTTTTTTTTTTATAGGGAAAGACGTGTTTCTTAAATTCCTAATAATATGGAATCAAAATGACACTTTTTTTTAATGGCAATGACATACTAATAGAATGCAAATCTCTTTCTTTATTAGCATTAAATTGGCTGTGATCCATTGTGCTTGTTTTTTTTTTTGAAAGGTCCATTGCGCTTGTTGGCTCCTTGACAATTTTATATAATACTTTTTTTGGTGGTGATTTTATATATAATACTTAAATCAAAATAAAAACATAAATTGATTTTCTAATTAACTTTAAGTTAAATACTTTAAATTTGACAGAAAAAAAAAGTTAAATAGTTTAAAACAATTAACAAAGTCTAACCAAGAAAAAATTAAAATTAAAGTAAAATAAAAAGTAGGATGCTCTTATGAGAATGGAGCAAATTGATTTCAAACTATACCATCGGCCGGTGCTAACGCGCGGGTTATATCGAAGGTAATATGTGACAGTAATAGGTAACAAAATAGTTTAGATGAATGTCATGATTGTCATATAGTATTTCATAATATTAAAAAAGCTTAGACGTTGGTACTGTACCATAACATAATATTTCCATGACATCGTCCTTGGTACCGTAACGTAACATAATATGTTAAATATAGCGAGACGGGTTAACATTTATAAGTAAGAGATATAGCGAGACGGGTTAACGGTTATTCCTTTCCAAAAAAATAGCATCTAATTAGGAACATAATTTTATTTTACTTTAGATAAACATTAAATGCAAAAGTGTGGAGGGAAAAATTAGGTTAAGTATAGCAAGAAGGGTTAACATTTATAAGTAAGAGACTAGATTGTTTACCCGTGCGACGCACGGGTTTAAGGGATTGACATACAAATAATAAAATGCAATATATAATTGGTAACGGTGAAAAAAAGAACAGGTGATAATCCATAGTAGACAAAATAAAAAATTTCATAAAATGTATAAAATCTGAAAATATTATAAAAGAAAATTTGGTAATCCTATCAATAATTCGGTAAAAGAAGTATGAAAATTTTAGTACATTGGTATGTAGTTTCATCACACGGTTTAGGGTTTGCTACATATAGCTGAGTTTACATGAAAATTAGGGTAGCCGAATTTGCATGAAAATTAGGATAGTCTATTTGTAAACGTATTAAATAAGTGTACAACAACTTGTCAAAAAAAAAGTCTATAGAAACAATAGATATATACATGCGATGACACAACATGATAGGAATGAAAAGCTCATCAGTGAGGAGAAATATTAAGGATTGTTGCATTTTATAGAAAATTTGTTAGGTTAAATTGGTGCGCTGCATTTTAGATGGAATTTGTTAGGTTAAATTACTGCTAATCTAATGCAGCATTTTTATAGGGAAATTATTAGGTTAAGTTGCTGCAGACCTAATAAAATTAATAAATAAGGATGTACAAAATATTTCCTTAAAAAAAATGTACAAAATATTGTAAAAAAAAGGCATAAAATTGGTGCGATGCATTTTTTTAGTATTAAATAAGTGTACAAAATATTTTCTTAAAAAAAAGTGTACAAAATATTGTCAAAAAAGAAGACATGAAATTGGTTAAAAAAAAAGTGTACAAAATATTGTCAAAAAAGATGGCACGAAATTGGTTATAAAAAAAAAGTGTACAAAATATTGTCAAAAAAAAAATGCAAGAAATTTTTGCGATGAATTTTTCTAGTAATGTGTACAAAATATTGTCAAAAAAAAAAGGCAAGAGGATAGGAATGAAATTAGTGCGATGCATTTTTTTAAATGGAATTTGTTAGGTTAAATTATTGCTAACCTAATACAGCAAATGAGCGGGAAAATATTAGGTTAAATTGCTGCAGACCTAACAAAATTAATAAATAAGGATATAGCGAGACGAGTTAACAGTTATTCCTTTCCAAAAAAAAGTAGCATCTAATTAGGAACATAATTTTATTTTACTTTAGATAAACATTAAATGGAAAAGTGTGGAGGAAAAAATTAGGTTAAAATTAAGTTAAGTATAGCGAGACGGGTTAACATTTATAAATAAGAGATGGGTTAACAGTTATTCCTTTCCAAAAAAATAGCATCTAATTAGGAACATAATTTTATTTTACTTTAGATAAACATTAAATGCAAAAGTGTGGAGGGAAAAATTAGGTTAAGTATAGCGAGACAGGTTAACATTTAATAGATTTTTGACCTGTAAAGGGATTGACATACGAATCATAAAATGCAATATATAATTGCTAACGGTGAAAAAATAACACGTGATAATCCATAGTAGACAAAATAAAACACTTCATAAAATGTGTGAAATCTGAAAATATTATAAAAGAAAATCCGGTAATCCTATCAATAATTCGGTAAAAGAAATATGAAATTTTTAGTACATTGGCATATAGTTTCATCACACATTGCGAAATACTTCCTCATATACGACGTTAGACATTACGTTGGTATCTTCACCATCTTCATCAGTGATCAATATCTTTAGTCCTTCTTTGGATGTAACTCTTGAAACAGCAACATACAACTGTCCGTGAGAAAATACAGGTGTTGGTAGATATTCACCAACATGTTTAAGCGACTGCCCTTGACTTTTGTTAATTATCATTGCAAATGATACAGTCAAAGGAAATTGTCTTCGTTAGGTTAAATTATTGCTAACCTAATAAAGCAAATGGGATGGAAAATATTAGATTAAGTTGCTGCAGACCTAACAAAATTAATAAATAAGGATAAGATGACAGCCAAGTAATTAATTACAGGAAGAAAAAAAAAAGCAAAATGTAGAAAGAAAAAAAAAAACTGCCCCCATCTCATCATGTGCTAAATTTAATAAATAATAAAAATATAAACCTAATTTTTTTTTATGCATAATCTAAACCAATTGAAACTTTTTTTGTGTGTGAAATGGTACGCAATTGCAAACTGCAAACCGGAAAAAGAAGTGATCAATAAAAAGAGAATATCCTTTCCTTCAAAAAAAAAAAAGAATATCCTTAAAAAAAATACTCATTTTATATCAATTAATGCCAATCAATTTAATTTTTTTAGACAATAAAAAATTAAATTGATTGCCATTAATTGAGTATTAATTTAATGGCTGATTAATTTTATAATCAATTTTATACCTTATTTATCAGCCTTCCATATCTATTGCAAAGTAAATAAAAAATAGCAATTGCACCATCATTCTTTCGGAAGAAAATGAAAATAAAAATCCATTGCACCATCACTCTATAAATACTCGACCTTAACGCAATACAAAAATACAGAAAAAAGTGGTGAGAGTTAGACACTTTTTTTCAAAGAATTTAAGAGAGAAATTGAGCAGAGTAGCAGAAAGAAGAAGACAAAGAGGTAAGTTTTTCAAATTCATCTATGTGCCATGTATGTTTTAAACTTTATTTTTTGACAAGAAGCTTAATTTTCCTGATTGCTAATGTGTATACTTTGTTAATGCTAATGTGCCGTGTATGTTTTAAACTTTTTCACCCAAACACCTATTATTATTGTCTTTTTGGTACATCTATTATTATTATTATTATTATTATTATTATTATTATTATTATTATTATTAGAGATGGATCAAATAACACCAATGTTTTTTAACTATGAAGTACGGATACAAATATTGGATACGATACATACATTAACAAGCTGACACCATTGTTAATTTGAAAAAATCACATAATTTGATGTAATTATATATGTGTGTCGGTATCGAACACGGCAAATGTCTGTCATCACGACACGGATGATCTGAGGAGTGTCTATATTTTATAGGTTTGTAATAAACTTTGACATCAACCATCATCCATTTATGTTGATGAGATCTAAAGGCTCGTACTGATTCCCTTAATTATTAAGGGCATTGTTTTTTTCTTGCTTATTTCCATCTGATTTCATTTTCTTCCAAAACCTAATTACTATATTTAGATGTCTCTATTGTGCTTAGTTATTCTATTTTAATGATAAATGTTATTCACTAGTTGTTATATTATTTTTTATTCTTTATTCAGATTTGAACAACATACCTCTTACTTCTTACCCCATAGTTAAACCAATTGAACAACCCAACCTCCCACTATACAAAGAGTATCAATTTTGTCATATAATATGATAAAATGTTTTTTTTCTTTCAAATATGATTAAAATAAAATAAAAATTTTGAATAAAAAATAATTTTTATTTTATGATGTCAAATATTGTTCTTATTTATGATTAAAATAATCTTTACTTTACGATGTCAAATATTGTTCTTATTTTAATGAGATCTAACTAATTTTTCTTATTAATAATTTTTTGGTGTAAATTCTTTTTTTTTTTTTGTTACAGTTTACATTGTATTGCTCTTATTTTAGTGAGATTTAATAATTTTTAATTATTGATTTAAATAATAAATAAAAGGAATGAAATTGTAAACATAGTAGTTTAAACAAAAGATAAAACTGAAAGTGGAAAAATCACCCTAAAATCATGTATACCTTTTATATATAGGTATATAGAATAAATTATTATTTTTCCGTATTATCTATAATAAGTCATGCTTGTCTTATTGTGTTATGTAATAATTTCCTTTTTATATGTACTTTATCAGTAAATTGCAATGCCAATGCTGGGCAGATTTGTTCAATTCATTTGGCTTATTCCCTTTGAATTTGATTTCATGACCTAGGGCATTTTATATTTTGATATATATAGATATTGGCCATGCCCTGGGGAAATTTATCTACGAGTAGCCCATTTTGGGAAAAATCTAAGTGGTATTATAATAAGATACATGTTATTTACATGGGATACGCCTACAATACATGGTCATTTGGGATGCAGACCATGATACGTCTCGTCCATGGCTGTTTTCGCATCGTATCGAGGGATACGTTGGATGCTTACTACTTATAGTGTTTGAAGTATGTGTTTAAACCCCTTGTTCGATTTCAGGAACCTAATTAATTTGTTTGCGCTTTAAGGATCTAAATATAAATTATTGAAATCTATTTGAAATATGTGTCTTGTAACTTATATCATATCTTTAAATATAGTAGATTCATCATTTTGTTTTTGTTTTTGTTAATTTCAGCTAATTGAAGATGTGCGGTGGACCGGAAAAATCAAAATCTCTTTCAACTTCATCCTTTCCGCCTTCATCTGTTAGTACGGATGATTCTTTGTCCAGTTTACTTGAACATGCTTCTAAGAATGATTTTGAACAATTTAAGGTAGTTTTAGATAGTGATGCCTCACTGTTACATGAAGTCGGCGCCTGGTGTGTCCGTCAAAATGGACATAACCAAATTGTTCTTGAGGACAGAACTGCTTTAATGGTGGCAGCATCCTGTGGGAGTATTGATATTCTAAAGCTTATACTTTCAAATTCGGAGGCTGGTGTAAATTTTTCTTGTGGGACTGATAAAACCACTGCTCTTCACTGTGCTGCTTCGAGTGGTTCGGTTAATGCAGTTGATGCGGTAAAACTGCTTATATCAGCTGGCGCTGACATCAATTGTGTGGATACTAATGGGAACCGTCCAGTGGATGTTATTGTTCTTCCTATTGTTGTTCCCCATAAGCTCGAAGTCGTCAAAAGATGTCTTGAACAACTTCTCTCAAATAGTGCTGCTAATGAGTCTGTTGATGATGGTTCGCTTCCGCTGTCATCTTGTGAAAAGGGGTCTCCATCCTCTCCTGTGGCTGCAAACTTGACCGACACAGCTGTTAGTTCTACACCAGAAAAGAAAAAGTATCCAGTTGATCCATCAATTCCTGATATAAGAAACAGAATATATGCTACAGATGAATTTCGCATGTATTCGGTCAAGGTCCTTCTTTGTCATCGTGCATACACTCATGATTGGACCGAGTGTCCTTTTTACCATCCTAATGAGAATGCCCGAAGGAGAGACCCTAGAAAGTTCACCTACAGCTGTGTGCCATGCCCTGATTTTAAAAATAGGAATTGCAGACGCGGGGATATGTGTGAATATGCTCATGGAGTATTTGAGACATGGCTACATCCAGATCAGTATCGCACAAGGCTCTGCAAAGAGGGTACTAGTTGTAACCGAAAAGTGTGCTTTTTTGCACATGTTGCTGAAGAGCTGCGTCCATCGCAGGCTTCCATTAGATCAGCTGCATCTGCTCCTATTGTCATGGACATGGCTGCTGCAACGAGCCTTTATCGTGGTTCACTATCAGCAATCTCTTCGATGTATACATCACCTTTGGCACAGCCTTTGTCTTCATATGCAAATGGCCTCTTTGATGGTCAGCTGCACATGCTAAATGACTTGAGCTGTTTCTCACAGTCCCATTCTGATGCCATTTCAGTGAATCGGTCTGTTAACTCCTGTCCTAAGTGGGGCTCCCATACTGGAAAATCTGATTGGTCTGTTAGCGGAAATGACTTTGGTCGATCGCAAATATATACTTCTTTTCAGCATGGAAACAATGGTGAAGAGCCTGATATATCTTGGGTTCAATCTCTTCTCAACTAAGATAAAAAGAAGCTTGCAGGTTCTGCACTACTGCATCTGTGGAACTGAATTCAATCTTCAAGTAGAGTCTTGGCTCGAGCAAATGCATCATGGATGAACTTGCACTCTAGTCATTTGACAACTTCTTGCTGCAATAATTATTTAATTTAATTTCTTCAGGCTGCAAAGTTCGTCGGAGGATAATCGTTTTTTTCATTTCCTTTAATTTTTGTCATTCATTGTTTTGTATTTTAAGAACTCTTTCTCTTTGGGCTGTTTATGTTATATAGAGGTTATGACTTAGGAGTTCTTCCAGAATTTCCTCATTTTACACCAACTTTATTTGTTTACAAGTTTCTTTTCCTAGTGTATAAGATTTTGTTCTATCACTAAATTTATGTAGTATAAGCTGAGTTGAACTCTCATTATATTCAAATTTAAAGTTATGGTTCTTTCTTTTAACAAAAGTTTATTATTCTAAACCAATTTAATTGCAATACTACGTAGTATACAAGTCCTAGCTTAATTGGCAAAAATGTCGGAATTGCCACAACAGACGTTATGTTTGGAGTTCAAACTCCGACTCCTTCACTTAAGTTTGTTAGTTTATAATGAATATTCTCATTTCATATATCTGCCAAAAAGATCAATACCACCTATCAATTCATTTTTTGTGATTGATTAAACTAGACGACATTTTATTGCAATTTTGTGGGTTCTAAATGGTGGGATCATCTCTGAAGTGATAACAATGGAGGGTTGTGATTTCTTTATATTTATTTTGAGATATGATTTGAATAAAATAATTATTGTAAAAAATATAAAAAATTTGAGATGCAATTGACCAAGAATAGAGAGAAAAAACGACTTAGCAAATAAAATGACCAAGAATAGAGAGAAAAGAAGGAAAATGCTAGTTTCTGATGGATATATCAAATTGTAATAAACATATTTTAATTAATGAAATGCTATAAGCTATATTCCTTAAAAAAAAATTGGAAATGAATTTTCTTTTAAACTTGCACCAACTGTGGGGCAAAGGCTTGGAAATAACTCAAGAGCGCTTAGATGAGATGACACGAGTCACTTTTAGTTTAACCAAGTTCTTGGGTTCGAATCCAGCCTTGGGCATGCAACGTTAAAACTCTTACGGAAAGTTTGCCCACCATCTGAGTCTCACAAGACTCGAAATATTTGTTAGAATAAAATGAGTTTAAATGCCTCTTAGGTTTTGATGAGAAGAAGGTATTAAAGTTCAATTGAATATGCTAATATTTGTTCAAGTATACAAGACCATAGACTAAAAATTATTATGTTTTAATCAAAGTATTGGTTCTAAAAGAACAAATTGAAGAGCAAAGATTTTCAAGAGAAGCTTTGTTGCAAGTCAGAATATGAAGAAGTCAGACACTGATAACTACCCAGACTCCGAAAGAAGTTAGACATGTAAATCGGATACAAATTTCTAGATCTGAATTTGAAAAGATCAATAATGTTTTAACTTTTGATCAAACCAATCGGATACAAATTAGTATTAAGTTGAATATATTTTAACTTGATTTTTTTTTCATAGATCATTGCAGAATTAGATCCTATTTTTATCGCTGAATACTTCAATGAACTAGATGAACAATGGTTGTTAGTTGACGAACTTAGAAATCAATACATTGTTGAATTTAACCAATGTCTTACAATACCTCAGGAGCTTATTATCAAATCAATCACTACGGGCTAATTTCTTTTTCATATTTAGGAGATAGCAAGTTCCAAATTCACATCTTTCATGGACCTATTCAAAATAACGAATTTCCACGATTCCATAGAATGACAACTTCAATAACTAGGAATCATACTTTTGTCATTTTCTTGCCAAATTCAATTGAGTTTGCTCATAAATTGGTTAGTATTTTCATCTTTACCTTATAGTTTGTTTATTATATTAATAACCATTATTTAATAGAACTTAATCTTTTTAGGTACTATCAACAGAATTATCAAAATTCTTGCGTAGGAAAAACCATACCGAATTAAGGTTGTGTGGACCATCAAATACAATCACAACATGTAAATTGTTATTTCCTACAACAATTCAATCTACTGAAAGGATCGTCAAAATGGGAAGAGGCTGGTCTAAATTTTGTCTTAATAATGATATTTATCCTAACGATATTTTAGAGTTCAAATGCGACTCAATCATGTCAGCGAATTTTAGTTTTTTATATATTCATTAATTTTAGATTATTTCATTGTTATATCATTGATAACTATCAGTACACATTTTTAGATTATTCCAATGTTATCAATACATATATTTTTTTTTATAACATTGAATTGTTAATATAGCTTGTTTGCTTCCACACTAATGCAGTTTCCTGATTACACAAGATTAATGTAAACATATTAACACAAATTCAACAATACTAATTACCATTAATTCATTCTCTTACAACGTTACAAATTCAAACATTAATTTAAAAACCATACATCAAGCATATAACAATACATAGAGAAAAACACATTACATTAACACCATTGCAGTCTTCAATACCCTAACCAAATTCAAATTAAACATAAACAAACAAACCACAAACCAATCACTATCATAGTAAAAGTCACGGTCACTGTCAATGAACTGAACAAATATATGATCAGGGACATTTTCAATTGTGAACAACAACCTGTCACCAATATCAATCTTCCTCTCACGAACAAACTTATCCCAACCGCCAACTATGTACCTTTTGTGAGGATCTTCAGAATCAGCTTCAACATCACAATATATGGAATCAACTGCGTCTAACTCATGATCAAGTTCGGTAATTGTAATGTTCTTTTCCGGAATCAACACACCTTCATCAAATAAATGTCGAGGGAGTCGCTGCAAAAATTGTGTTAATTATTATTTTACTCAATCTTAAAATAATGAAATATCTAAGTTTGACATTAAGGGGGTGTATTGGATTAGGATTTTAAAGGACAATTTTTGCTTAAAAAAGTCTCAAAGATTTTAAAAGATTTTGTAGGATTTTAATGACTTTCATAATTTTAAAAGATTGTCAGGATTTTCAATTTGGATTTCAATGGATTTACATCATAAGATTTTAAAGGATTTTATGAATTTATAAGATTTCAAAAGATTTTATGAATTTTACGGACTTATTCAAAAAAAATGATTACAACACACTCTATCATAATATTTTCAATACATACTCTTATTTTTTATTTTATTTTTATGAAAGATAGAGAGAGGAGGGAGAGAAGGGAGGAGAGAGAGAGAGAAGGGAGAAAAGAGAGGAGAGAGAGAAGGGAGAAGAGAGAGAGAGAGATGAAGAGAGAAGGGAGAGAGAGGATGAAGAAAAGAGATGAGAGAGAGAAGGGAGCAGAGAAAAGGAAGAAGAGATAAGAATGAGATAGTTAACTTTTAAAGAAAAACAATCCCAACAAATCTTATGTTTTCATGAAAGACTTTTTCTTGTTAAAATTTCACTAAAAAATCCCACAAAATCCATCAAAATCTAATTTATTAAACAATCCTTTGAAATTTGAATGATTTTGAATACCATGAGACTTTTTTTAAGTGATGAAAACTCTTGATTGAATACCTCAAGACTTTTTTAAAATGACAAAGAATCTTGATTGAATAGCACAAGACTTTTTTAAAATTGCAAAGAGTCTTGATTGAATACCACAAAACTTTTTCATAATTAAAAAGTCTTTTAAAATCCTTTAGAATCCTAATCCAATACATCCCCCTAAATTTGCTTACCAAATAGTGGGTTGAGTTCAGATGTGCTTCATTGATAATGATCTCCCAAGACTTTTTCTTCAAATTTAGAAACATAGGCACTTCCACTGGTTCCTTATAATCATTTGTCAAGTCAAATGTTGGCTTACCATCAGCATCAACAGCAGGGACTTCATTCTTCACGGATTTCCCAAGTCCAGATGCACCGCTGCGCACAGGAAATGAACAAGCTCAGACCCATTTGTTTAATAAAAGCACTCAGTTCAAATGTAATCTAAATACACATATTCAGCTATTACCAAATCTAACCTAAAAAATGTAAATTAACAAAACTATGTCATGGACAAATATACCTTTGGGAGGATGACATTTTCAGACAGAAGAGTTTGCAAAACAAAATATGACTATCAGCAATGCAGCATGTGATTGATTCTAGAACAACATCGCATATATATGAAGGTGAGACAAACACAAGAAGGGGGGTTGAATTGTGTTTGCTTTTTCTTCGTTTTCTCCTACTGAAGTCACTGTTCAGAAGCAGATAAAGTTCAGCTTCTGAAGTGATAATCAGAATCT
>Ga0315914_1009362_pt1 | contig 12628 bp, 9 predicted proteins | sample MpolenodulesMG_FD_203920 | JGI IMG/M metagenome (GOLD analysis project Ga0315914, IMG submission 203920) | Medicago polymorpha root nodule microbial communities from Los Angeles, California, United States - elongated nodules | ecosystem: Host-associated > Plants > Roots > Nodule | place: USA...
AGATAGATAAAGCGTGAATGGATAAAATTCAATTAACTCTCGGCTTTTTCCTTGATAACTTGCAAAACAAGTTACAAAAAGTGCCATAAATCTTCATCAAAATTACTACTTCTTGGCACTTATCAAGAGACACGAGAGAGCGCGCTTGCAGAGGCATTGCATCTCAATAACAATTCATATTACTTATGTTTTTGATGGGAGTAGCTAACAAACTTTATATGTCCCTTCAAAAACAAAAAAAAAACTTTATATGTTTTTTATAATAAACTTTACATGTTATCTGGCAAAACATCTTCCATTAAGAGTGACCAATATACACCGTTTTTTTTAGGGAACTAATATACACCGTTAACCATTTATTTAACATATATTTCATTAAACACTTAAAATACCTCTTTTTTTTTGTCAATAAAATACCTCATTTATTTAACATATTGTACGGTAAGCTTTTATTTTATATAATTAAATATGTATCTCAATCGGTTGAGTTTGTAGCCGTCCCACATTACATAGAAAATGAAATTCCAAAAACAATATGAAATTTTAAAGCTTTTCTTTTGATCGGCCTGAATTTATGTCACATCTTCAATCAATTTAATTGGGAATATTAGGACGAAAACCGCAAAGAGTATAATTCAGTTAACCATCTTAATCACTTCTATAATATACACTAAATTAAGGGTTCTATGACAATAGAGTTGCCTAAAACACTTCGAAATTTAGGCCTATAAGTCAAATTCATGCGTAATTGCAACTTGATTTAAAGAACTTACTTCCAATAAGCTTGCACTTATTCTTACTTCTATAATATATGAAGAGTGCGTTAGGTTTGAGTCTTCTATCATTGGGAACTTTCTATTCTTACTCCACCCTCACCAGCTGTTCGCATCTGCCACAAACTTTTGACAAGTACTTCTAAAGGTGGATATGGGTTTATCATCTATGAATATATTCTTAAAAAGTAAATGAAAAACTTAAGTACAAGCAACTTTTAAAGAGAGTAATTATCTTTGATTATGAAATAAAATATTTTTTAATAAAACTATAGTTGGTTATTTTATTTTCTCAATTTGATCAGTGATAATAAAAAAGGATGACAATTTGTAGGTCTAGGGGTACATATAGTTAGAAGAAATACAAACTTATTTGAGTAAATAATGAAATATATTTTTTTTTAAAAATTAACATATTTGTAAAATAAGACTAACTTTTTTTTTTAGGGAAAAATTAGACTAACTGAAATTTTTCTTAATTAGTTATAAGATATTTCTATCAAACCACCCAAAAAAAAGTAATAGAAATTAGATCAATTTATGTTTTGGCCTCATTTTCTATAACTAGATTTCTCACCTTTAAACAAAGTAATAGAAATTTGATCAAATTATATTTTGGCCTCATTTTGTATATCTAGATTGGTTACCTACAAATTATTGGCCAGTGTGAGATTTATATCTTTCCTAACATAACAATATTGCTTTGTATATGTGTTATGACAATTTCTTGTTAAAAAAAAAACACTAACTATAATGGGAAACATTTTTTGTTTGAAAGACAAAGTTAGCATGTTCTTTCTTGGTAGGACTTGAAGCTTTAATTTGAACCTTTAATGGTCAACCAAAGAGTTATCCATCCCCCAATAATGTGAAACATCTGGACCATTGAAATATAAATAAGAGTTTCGAAAATTTGAAAATGACGAGCAAGATTGGAAATAAAAAATAGAGAGGATGCATTCTGATTGTCATCCCATTGATGATTGAAAATTTTGGAATTTTAGAAATTCGAATAGACACCTAATAATTGATAATTGAAACACGTCACAATGATAATTGATAAGCTTCCAATTCTTGCTTGATACAGGAGGAGAAAATATTACAAACTTACATCAAATATTAGAAAGACTGTACCAAACAGTTGTATTTTTTGTTTGTTTGAAGAAACTGTTCTAAACAGTTGAGGATAATAATAGTGAGGGCACATTGCCAAATACTATAGTTTTTTAAATGTTCAGTTTCTGTCGTTCTATAACACTCCAAAAGAATATGTACGTAAATCTCTAATACAAATCGAAAGGTAAATAAATAACCAATATTGAATGTTGGGTCAAGCAGTATGTTAAGGGCCATGCAATATGGCAAATCATTGTTTCTTTTAAGGCAAGAAAAATCATGATTTCAATTTCTATTGAAAACAAAACCTAGATTGGTACAAGACAATTTCTCAATCAAAATTATCGTCAGTAGATGAAGACACGTGAGTTTAAAAAAATTGAGCTAGATAGCTTTTGAGAATCAAATGTGTTGAACTTGATATTTTAGGTTTCAAATTGCGTGTCAAAAAAATTTAACTACATTATATATAAAAAAAAGATTAATTAATTACAGCACCTTAGATAAAAAAAAATAAAAAGTTCATGATAACATTGTTCAAATAAATGTTACACTTTGATAGAAAAGGACATAAGTTCCAAGTGTGACGACCTTTTGCTATCCAGCAAGGGGACAAAAGCTCTAATATTATGATTGCTCAAAGCCAAAAAGGGGTAGAAAACAAAATGCAGCAACTTGCCATAGGTGTGTGTGTGTGTTTGATTTCCTCTATCAAGCTACACTACACACCTACCCCTTCCTTTGAATATACTACTGTATTTGATTAGATATACAATCATATAGATGAGAGACCACTCAATTAATCAAGACAAACGCGTTTAATAGTGATTAGAAACTCAAAATTCTTGGCTCCAACACCATATATTATGGAATTGTTGTTGATTAAGGTTCGTTCTAAAACAAATATGCTAGTATTAGGTCCAATCAAATAAGGAAGCCCATAATGATACACTTAATTCATCCAAGAGTTTAGCCTGAATACTATAGATATGCATCACATAGAAGGAGAAAAAAATGGGATTGCTTGTCGTGAAGAAAAAAAATGAGGTTGCCGTGAAGAAATCTCTCGCGACACACAACATTTTCTTTATTTTTAAGGTTGAACACTTTCAGCGACTTATAATGCAATGGAAAATGTTGTGTGTAGCGAGAGATTTTTTTTCACGACAACCTCTCGAGAGAGCTATAGTAACTGCAACATTAGTTTTTTCATAATCAAAGCCACAAGTGTATTTCACAATGGAAAATGTTGTGTGAGGTGAGATATTTTTTCACGACAACCTCGCGAGAGAGCTATTATAACTGCAACATTCATTTTTTTCATAATTAAAGCCACACGTGTATTCTAAACAAGTAAACAAAGCACACAATTGTTGTTATATTTTATTGATCTTGAATGATATACATAAATAAGGAGAATATCTCTTGACTATTTGTAAGCTAATTAAAGGTAATTATAACAATTAAATGTACATATATGTGCAACCATTGACCATTGTGTACAACTAATACAAATCAAAGAGTTGATATAATTTAGCCTAAGAATAAGGGATTTAGTTTGACTAAGTGCAGCATTGATATCCAACGTGTCAGGATGCTCAAATACGCCCCCTCAAGAGCAAGTTCCCATCAATAACTTGCATCTTGGACATCAGTTCTTTGAATGGCTTTGTTGCAAGAGGCTTTGTGAGAATGTCAGCTAGTTGATCCTTTGTGGATACATGAGAGACATGTAGAGTTCCTGCTTGGACTTGTTCTCTAACAAAATGGTAATCCATAGATATGTGCTTCATCCAAGTATGAAAGACGGGATTTGAGCACAAATATGTTGCTCCTATTTTATCACATAAAATGCGTGGAGGCTGCTGAATTGGTACCCGTAATTCTTGCAATAATTTGAGGAGCCACATAAGCTCGGTTGCTCCTGTTGCTACTGCACGGTATTCTGCCTCAGTAGATGATCTAGCTACTGATCTCTGCTTTTTGGATGTCCATGAGATAGGATTTCCACCAAAAAAGATTAGGTATGTTGAGGTTGAAGTTCGATCATCTACATTACCACCCCAATTTGCGTCAGTGTAACCAAGTAGGTTGAGAGAACTTGGTTTCCGCAATAAAATACCGTAGTTCATTGTGGATTTCAAGTAGCGTAGCAATCTCTTAAGATGTTGAAGATGCAAGGTGGTAGGCTTATGCATAAACTTTGAGAGTTTGTTGATTGCAAAGGAAAGATCAGGCCTTGTAAGATTTAAGTATTGAAGTGATCCAAGGATTTTCCTGTAATGTGTGGAGTCTGTTGATGGGGTTCCATCATGCAAGCTTAGGGTGGTTGTTTGGGACAGAGGTGTGGGAGACGGTTTGGCTCCTTCCATTTCAAATTTTTCAAGAATGTCACAAATGAATTTATGTTGAGATAGAAACATGCCTGCAGCCATGGGGATGAATTCAACTCCCAAAAAATAGTGAGGAGTTCCCATGTTCTTAAGCGAGAAATTATTTGATAGAGATGTAATGAAGCTTGTAAGGAAGTTGGCATCATTACCTGTGAGTAATAAATCATCAACATATACAAAGAAGTAAGCTAAGATAGACCTTGAAGCATATATGAACAATGAAGGATCGTTTTGGCTCGTATGAAAACCATGTGAGGTAGTGAAAGATTTGAGTACATCATGCCATGCTCTAGGTGCTTGTCTCAAACCATATATTGCCTTGTGAAGTTTACAAACATATTAAGGGTGTTGTTGATCTTTCATACCTGGTGGTTGAGCCATGAACACTTCTTCTTTGAGAGAACCTTGGAGGAACATGTTGTTCACGTCAAGCTGATGCATAGGCCAAGCATTTCCAAGTGCAATAGTGAGGATGAGCTTAATTGTTTAAGGCCTCACTACTAGTGCAAATGTTTCTTTAAAATCTACACCCGGGCATTGTATGAATCCTTTGGCAACTAATATTGCCTTATATCGAGAGATTGAGCCATCTGGATTTCTTTTGATGCGAAATAACCATTTACAATCAACTATGTTGTGGCCTCATGGTGGTGGTACTAAGGACCAAGTACCATTACGAATTAACGGATCAAATTCTTCAGATATTGCTTGTCTCCAATGTGGGATTTGCATGGCTTGTCTCACATTTGATGGTTCAAGATTCTCAGGTAAAGGATAATTGGTGACATTGAACACTTTTGGCTTGAATATATTGTTTTTGGATCTAGTTCGGACATGATACTCACTAGTGTTGGCTGCATTTTGGTTAGCTTCACAATTTTCATCATGATGAGGAGGTTGAGATTGAATTTCATTACCTGATGAAGTGTCTGAACTCAAGGGTGCTTCTTGAAGGATTTCTGATGGTTGTGGTTATGGGGGATTTGGATTGGTATTATTGGTACTGGTTATGGGACTGATCTTGGTTGGAGTTTGTTGCTAGTGTAAGAACGCAGCCACGGGAAGCAAAGACTTCAAAATGAATGGAGATGGTTAGGGTTGTGTTGAGTTTGGTGTAGTACTTGATGTGGAGTTTTCATACTGAGATTTGAGGTAGGTAATCTATTTATTAAGTATGTTGCAGTACGAAAAGGAAATGACCAAAATGTAGTAGGTAGTTCAGCATGATGCAAAAGTGCACGTGCCGTTTCTACTATATGTCAGTGTTGTCGTTCTGCAGTGGCATTGAGTTCAGGTGTGTGTGGTGGGGTGGTGTAATGTGATATGCCATTGGAAGATAAAAAAGTTTTTAATTTGATAAACTCTCCACCATTATCCGAGTATAACACAAGAATAGGTAAATTAAAAAACTTTTCAACAATAGCTTTGAATTGAGGGAATATAACTGAGACATCTGATTTATTTTTGAGTGGATACAACCAAATATATTTGGTGAAATGGTCAACAAAAATAAGGTAATAAAAAACCATCTACAGACTTAATAGGGGCAGGCCCCCATACATCGGAATAAATAATTTCAAGTGGCCTCTTGCTAACTATACTGGAAAAGGTAAATGGAAGCTTATGGCTCTTGGAACTACTACATGAGATGCATGGTAAAAGCTTGCTTGTCTTTATTTTATTAAAGGATGAGAGATGTCTCATTGTTCTTTCACATAGGTGACCAAAGATATGATGCCATGGTGGGGATGAAGAGTTGAAGGTGGTGAAGGCCGTGGGAGAAGTGGTGAGAGGCAGCATGTGGTACAATCCATTTTTATGCAATCCTTTGAAAAGCGGCACCCTTGTTTTCAGATCCTTTATCAAGAAATGATTAGAAAAAAATTCAACCGAGATGGGGTTAGTATGGCATAAAGGTGAAACAGATAATAGATTTTGTGAAATATGAGGAACATGAAGAACTTTGGGAAGATTCAAGCTATATGTTTCTGTAGGAATAATAACCTTACCTGTGTGAGTTATTGGAATTGTGGATCCATCACCGATAATGGTGTGTAGCTCCTAAATCTAGAATCCAATCAGTTGGATTTGCAGCATGGTTTGCTCGAGCATGATGAGCTGATGGTCCAAAATTGTTTTTGGTTAGGTAACCATGGAGTTTGTAGCACTCTTTTGCTGTGTGTTCCTGCTTGTCACAGTATGGACAAGTGACTTTCTTGGAGGATCCAGGAGCATCAGACCTGAATTGTTGAGATGTAGCGGCATGATTAGGAGTGTAACCACGTTTTTGAAAGTGTTGTTTCCCTTTGTATGCAGCATGGGCAGATGCTATGGGAGATGTATCTTCATCTCTATTGAGATGACTTTCATAATCAATCAGCAAGTCATGGAGTGCATCAAACTCAATTGGGTTTTCACGAGCACGAAGAGTAGTAGTAATCTCTTTGAACTTAGATCCGAGTCCATTCAATGTATGAATAATGAGATCAACATCATCCAATGGAGAGTTGATTACAGTCAGTTCATCAGACATGGATTTGATTGTTTGCAGATACTCAGTCACTGACTGTGTACCTTTGGAGAACCGAGACAAACGCTCTTTAAGATGCATGATGGGAGAGCGTGTTTTGCTTGCAAACATCTTGTGTAGAATGTCCCATGCTTGTTTGCAAGTTGTGACATTCCCAAGCATGGTAATGATACTATGGTCTACTGAGGAGATAATGACATGTAGGATCAACTTATCCTGACGTTGCCAGTAGGTATGATCTGCATGAGTTTGTGCAGGATAGATTTTGGTACCATCAACAAACCCAAGAAGGTCATAGCCAACCATGGAGGCATTGAATCGAACCTTCCAAGCAGGGTAATTGGAGCAGGTAAGTTTGATGGATGTTTGAGGTTGAAGTACTACTACAAATGTAGTCTCACTGATTTTGATTGTGTGGACAGAAGGCATGATAAATTAGCAGGTTTTGGAACGATGTTGTAAAGCTTTGAGCAAATGATACCATAAACAAGTAAACAAAGCACACAATTACTGTTATATTTTATTGATCGTGAGTGATATACATAAATAGGGAGAATATCCCTTGACTATTTGTAAGCTAATTAAAGGTAATTACAATAATTAAATGTACAGATATGTGCAACCATTGACCATTGTGCACAACTAATACAAATCAAAGAGTTGATATAATTTAGCCTAAGAATAAGTGATTTAGTTTGACCAAGTGCAGCATTGATATCCAATGTGTCAGGATGCTCCAATATATTACACTAACAAAATCTAACGACTCAAAACATTCTAAATAAATTCGCTATGTATTCTCTCGCTGAAAATAGCATGGCTCTAAAAATAAATCCATCGAAAGCTATACTCAATAAAAAAACATTTTGGTTTCTCTAGTATCGTGTTTATTGCTATTTCGTTACATTTTTTTAATCCCAAAGTCGTTATTTATTGTCTCAATTTTGAATATGAATTGAAAATACCACATTTGAGACCGAAAATTACCACTTTTAAAATTAAATCATCACTTTTTGGGTCAAAAGCCGGTCGAAACCAAAATTGCATCAAATATGCTGGGTAACAAAAATTCTGAATTTTTTTTTGTTTGAAGAGGCTAAAATGGAATATATTACCAACTCAAAAAGTCTTTCCTAGCACAAGGTGTGCAAGGGAAGACAAGCAAAGTCATAAACAATATTTACAAGAGGAAACTGAACAAAACCACCAAAAGAAAAGACTATCAGCGTATGCCTAACAGGGTGAACAGACTAAGCCACCAATCGTGGTAATTAAAGGGAAGAGTAGCAAATTTCACCTTCAACCACCTAAAAACGAGAGACTTAATCCTATCAACAACCTGACTAATTAAGCATATTTTGTCGTTAAAATGCATGTTATTTCTTTCTTTTCAAATTTCTCAAACTGTCGCAAACCAAATGACCTGAGATACAAAGCGACGTGTCTTCACGATACCACCACTGACACTAAATTAATTAAAGTGATTTTGTACCTGAGCAGGAATTACCGCTGAGATGCCAAGCCACCTATAAATGAAATGCCAAACAACCCCAAAGATATTACAATGTAAAAACAAGTGTTGGGAAGATTCGATCGAACCACACCCACGATCGAGAACACCACGCCGATGAAAAAATTGTTCTTTGGGCAACCTGTCTCGGAACAAACGCCATGCAAATAACACAACCTTTAACGGGACATCTTTATGCCACAACGATGCAGCAGGAACCAATGAGACTAAAGGAGGATGCACTGTTAGGTAATTATAAGCATTCTGAAATGAGAATACATTAGATGATTCTATTGTCCACAACCATCTGTCAACTCTATGAACCTGCAAGTGAACATTATGAAGTAATAACGTTAATTCTCCCACCTCCTCCTCCTCCCACGTAAACAACCTCCACCTCCACGCTTCACCCTCTTCACCCCACCACAACTGACTCATATCAAAAACTGATACTTCTTTAAACGCCGATAACTCAAACAACCTACTGAACCTAATTTTAAATGAAACCTCACCACACCAAACATCCGACCAAAATAAAGTATGCTTCCCGTTACCAAGGGAGCGCTCGACATGGTCATTAAACCACCTATCTCTACATAAAAGGTAAATATCCCACCACCAGAGTGAAGCCTCACGGCCTCCCCCCTTCAAACTCCCACCCTCCATGCCATACCGCGCTGACAACACCCTAAACCACAAACTACTAGATTTTGTCAACACCCTCCAACACCAATTCCCTAATAATGCAATATTAAACTCATTAATTCTCCTTACCCCGAAGCCACCAACCTCCTTACTCCCACAAATAGTGTTACAATCCACCCACGTTATCTTCCTGTGGTCATCACTCCCCCCCCCCAAAAAAAAAAAAAAAAAGCAATTTAAGATAGATTCAATAAAAGAGATGATACCTGACGGAGCCTTGAAAAAAGAAAGAGCATAAACAGGCAGCGACGATAGGACAGAGTTAAGTAAAACCAAACGACCACCCAAAGACAGATGCTTCGATTTCCAAGCCGACAGTCTAGTTTTAATACGAGTTATAAGAGGATCCCAAAAAGACAAGCGCTGAGCGTTACCACCAATAGGCAGACCCAAATATACAAAGGGAATGGAACCCACCTTACAGTTCAGCACCATAGCCGCTTCTAACAACCAAGACCTTGCGACATTCACACCAACTAAATGACTTTTCGAGAAATTCACCTTTAAACCCGACAAAGATTCAAAGAGAATAAGAATAACACGCATGGACTTGATATTAGCCCACGATTTTTCTCCCAAAACCAAGGTGTCATCTGCGAACTGATGATGAGACACTACTGTCATATTATTGTCGCCCACCTTATAGCCAGAAAAAAGATTATTAGCCAATAACGACTCCATCAACACATTAAAATCTTCTACAACTAAAAGGAACAAGAATGGGGATAGAGGGTCACCCTGTCTCAACCCCCTCCCCAATAAAAACTCATCAGTTGGAGACCCGTTTACCAAGACCGATGTAGTTGATGTGCCAATGCATTCTTGTATCCATTTTCTCCAAAGTGTCGGAAAGCCCATTTTCACCATCACCTCATCTAAATACCCCCAGTGTATTGAATCATATGTTTTCTCAAAATCCACCTTGAACATAATCAATTCTTTTTTACATCTATGAGCTTCATCAACTATTTCATTTGCAACCAAAATCTGACGGCCTTTTATGAAAGTTGACTGAGTGTCTGAAACAACATAATAAAGCACAGAGCGGAGTCTGTTAGCAAGCACCTTCGCCAATATTTTATACATGCTACCCACCAATGAAATTGGTCTAAAATCATTCAAACGTTGGGTACTATCAACCTTAGGAATAAGAGCAATAAAAGTGTTGTTGATACCTTTTGCCAACCGACCATTCCTATTAAACTCTGTCAAGAATCGCATCATATCATCCTTCAAAATGTCCCAAAATTCCTTGATGAAACCCGTATTAACCCCATCGGGCCCCGGGCATTTAAAGTTATCGCAATCCCACACCGCCGCCTTAACATCCTCCAAACAGAAAGGCTTTATCAAAGCCGCCCCATTTCTATGATTCAAAATTCGAAAATGTAATTCTTCCATACTAGGCCGAGGTGCAGTACTAGGTTGGAAATGTGTCGAAAAATGGTCAAACACAGCACTACGAACATTCTGAACCCCTTCAACCAAGCCTCCATTTGAAAAAAAGAACGAAATGGAATTCCTTATATGCCTATTTGACATAATACCATGGAAGAACTTGGAGTTAGCATCCCCTTCACGTAACCAATGAATTCTTGACTGTTGCCAACAAATACTAGAATGAATACGGGATAAAGATAAAGAGAACAACTCGTCTGAAAAGCCATGAAGCTCCTCAATCTTTTCCCCGCTTAAGTCACCTGACCCCCCTTTCAAATCTAAAGTTGCAATATTCTCCTTTAAGATCGAAATTCTAGCCGGAAGATTACTAGTGTGACGTTTGTGCTAATCTTTTAAAGCCAATTTAAGGAGCTTTAATTTCTCTTTCAAAACATAGCCACCCCAACCCTCCACCTGAAAGGATAACCACTTCTCACGAACAAAATTATTATAACCAGGAAGAGCCTCCCAACACTTTAACATACACAAAGGTTTGGGTCCCCAATTTTCAACATAAATAGCAAGCATCAAAGCGCAATGATCCGACAAACCACGAGACATAGCCAACTGGGAGCAATTAGGCTAAGTCAAGCACCATAGACTTCCCGTCCCCCCGAAACCACGTGAATGTGCGGCCCCGGATAGGGACATCAATCAGATTGAACCATCAATAAGTTATTAAAATTGTCACTCCACACTGCATTAAACACCCTTCTAGCACTACGACGTTCCTCGATGCAACAGACCGCGTTAAAATCACCACAGACACAAACATTTTGATTTAACAAAGATCCCATTCTTAAGGATAAATTATTCCATATAAGCTGCTAACAATAAATATCACACGGAGCATAAACATTAAACAAAACAAACTCCTCTCCAGACTTCACAAACCGGCCTAAAACCACCAAGACATGATTGAAAGACATAGACGACCACACCTCGACCTCCTGAACATCCCACATAGTAACAATACCACCAGATGCTCCAACTGACGATTGAAAAGAAAAATCAGCATGAACATCACCCCATATAGATTTACAAACTGTTGCATCTACCACAGACAACTTTGTTTCTTGTACACAGAGTAGAAATGGTTGTTTCTCCCGCACCAAATTACACACCTCCCTCCTTTTTTCAACACTCCCTAAACCCCTAACATTCCAAGAAACTATCTTCATGACAAAAAACACCCCACCCTCACCATAACCCTCAACATCAATCTACACATCCTCCCCACCACCACCATGATTTTTCCTCCCCGCCCTTGACAGAACGTCAAACATATTATTTTTATCACCCACAAATTTAAGACCAACTTTCTTCCCAATATCACAGACATCCTCAGACGCCTTTTGAATTTTATTAAAAAAGGAAACTCTGAAGGCCATTAAGTTTAAAGTAAAAATGACATATTTTAGCTTCTGAATGTTGATTTCCGATCAATATATATCAGACGCATTTGGAAGTTTAGCTTTCATAAGGTATAGCATGTCTATCAGCTAACTTTTGAAAGGTAATTTAAATTCCAAAAATAAATATAATTTTCGTTTGAAAGTTAACTTCTAAATATAGGTATTTTGATTGTTTAAAAAAAGGGTTAATTAAGTTTTTGGTCCCTATAAATATCTGAAGTTTTGTTTTTAGTCCCTATAAAAACAAATTACACTTTTTAGTCCCTACGAAATTTTTCGTTAGTGTTTTTAGTCCCTGTTAAATTAAAATTTGTTTAATTATGCTTAAACTTCTAAATTTTTTAAAGATTTTTTACATACATGTTCATAACATCGTAAGACACTATTTTATAAAATCTTTTAGCTTTTTATCATGTAATGAATTAAATATGAATTTTTCTAAAAGTTAAATTTTCAAGATTATATTAATGAAAATTTGTACCTAATAATAAAATTTTGAGTTACTTTTTTGCGGAGGAACTTTGTGTAATGTTATAAATAAGTATGTAAAAAATATGTTAAAAATTTAAAAGTTTAAGCACAATTAAGCAAATTGTAATTTTACAAGGACTAAAAGTATATGTTGGTCTCTGTTAAATTAAAATTTGTTTAATTATACTTAAACTTTTATATTTTTAAATGATTTTTAACAGACATGTTAAGAACATTATAATAATCTCTTTTATAAAAAATTAGAATTTTTTAAC
>Ga0315914_1009363_pt1 | contig 12628 bp, 9 predicted proteins | sample MpolenodulesMG_FD_203920 | JGI IMG/M metagenome (GOLD analysis project Ga0315914, IMG submission 203920) | Medicago polymorpha root nodule microbial communities from Los Angeles, California, United States - elongated nodules | ecosystem: Host-associated > Plants > Roots > Nodule | place: USA...
TTTTGTCACCTTTTTTTTTTGTCTTTTTTCATGCATGATCAGATTGCTCTTTAAGATCTTCTTGTGAGTTTCCTTTTTTTTTTGGCAAGAATATAGCTTGCAAGTTGCAAGTGTTAGACACAGTTCAACTGTTCCCTGCTGCATACTAGCCAAGTCATCCCCCCAACTAGAAAAATACCAAACACACTTTTTAAAAACAAAATGAAAAAGCAACGCTTTTACATAGTTTTGTTGAACTTGAAAGTTATCTGAGTTATTGATGTAATCTTGAACTTATTAAGTATGTGGAAGGAATTTTATAGAAGAATACATTACCGTGAAAGGACTTAATGACAAATTAGTTCAAGACAAAGCAAGTGAAAGAAGCATTGAACAAAGAATTTTTCCACTCAAGTCCAATCATGAAGAACTAAGTTTGAAATGGATCGAAATCCTTCAAATTGTTGAAGAGCCTATTATGGGAACATGAACTATTTGATTTTAACATTTTATTTGTTTAAGACTTTTGTTTTTAATTTTAAGTTTTGATTAATTTTATAATAATAAAGACTTTGTCTGGGGGTGGAGGGGGGTGGGGGTGGAAGCTAGGGCTGGATGCCCAACTCAAATGGAAAAGGGATGGGAGATTTATGCCCTTTATAGCTATAAATGATCATGTATTCTCATCTTTGAATAAAATTGAATAGATGAACCACCGTTAATTTTTATCAAGAGTATTTTGTTGTAATGTGTCAAGCCTAAGTTAAAATCTTATGAATGAGAGAGTTGAGGTTGATCAACTTATAAGTGACATGATCCGCATACCTAATCTTTTAAGCTTTTTGGTGAAGATGTGGTGTCCAACTCACTTGTGTGGTTGCTCTTAATCCAAAGTAATGATCTAACTTAGTGAAGTTTCCCCTCATGATCCAACAGTAGTATCAAATTCATGTTTCGACTTGATGGGGAAGCATGAAAAATTCCTAGTATATGGAACACAGGCGCGAAAAATCTTAAACTTGAAGAGATATGTTGTGATGTGTCAAGTGTGAGTTAAAGTCTCACATTGGATGAAAGAGTTGAAGTTGAACAACATTTAAGTTTGAAAAATCATACATCAAATGTCTTAAGATTTTGGATAAATATATATTATTCAACTCATTTGTGTAATTGCTCTTAATCCAATATAATGATCTAACCCAACAAAGCTCTAAGAGTGTGGCGTCTTCTTTTATTTCTATATTTTATTCGATGTATTCTATCTTTCCTTCTATTATTGTTCGTGCCACTTTTGATTATTCTTTTGTGTTGTGTTTGTGTGTCATTAATTAAAAAGGACGAAGCTTTATCTTTGTTCATCTTCTCCAAGTAGAAGGTTTAATCCTATTGGGTAAAGGTTTAATCCTAATCCTTTTTTCATATTTTATTTTTGAGCGTTCATCTTGTGTCTTTAGTTCTAATTCTTCTTTGAAACATTAAGTCTCCTTGTTAAAAATAAGAATCAACTCGACCTCGGATCCTAGAATTGGTCAAATTGCTCTTCTTTTATTTTTATTTTTATTTTTATTGTGTATTGTTCTTAATTATCTCAACACCAAACACAATTCTGCTTACAGAAGAACAAAGCATATTTTGTTTTAAATGATTGATTTGCAAATAAATAAATAGAGGTATACAACTTGACGGATCCGGATTGAGTAACTTTAGCGCGGGCAAAGTCATGTGACTTTGGCTCAATTTTGTCCGTCCGATCAATCACATGCATCTAAATACGCCACATGTCCTGCTCTTTATTCTTTCTTTCTTTTTTTTACCAAACTTTAATAGTTCTTTTAAATCTGCGTCACTTCTCTCCAGATTCCCACCGCCGGCCATATAGAGGTAGCACACCACCATCACCATTCCTCTACTGCCGGAATCGCTAATTTTTTCGACATAAACTATAACCTCCGTCGTTTCTCTCTTCTTAAACGATTCCTCCACCGCAGACGTCATCCTCCACCTCTTCACTGCACTGTCCTCCCTCCTCATCTTCGTCGACTTCGCACACTCCGATTGCCATGTCTACCTCCACTTAGACATCCTCCGCCGCGCGAAATACTTCTCCACTTTGTTATAAGACTGATGGATTAACAACGTCCATCCTTAGCAACCACCGCCGAAGGAAACCTCCGATCACAAACTCTTCCGTCTCAATCTCAAAGTTCCACCTTTACAAATTATAGCGCTCGATCTACTTCTGGTGGTGTTGGATTTTTTAATTATTTCTTTTTATAAGCAAAGAATTAGAGAGAAAAAAAGAAGGAATAAATTTCGGGGAGAGAGAGAGAGAGAGAGAGAGAGAGAGAGAGAGAGAGAGAGAGAGGAAGCAGAAGAAATAACTTTAATTCTTTAATCTTTAATTTTGTTAATAAATTGACACGTGGCAAATTGTGGAGTGTGAGATTGATCGGACGGACGGAATTGAGCCAAAATCACATGACTTTACCCGCGCTAAAGTTACTAAATCCGGATCCCAACTTGACATCCCCATCTTTTTTGTTCTGGCTCCACCATTAATAAAAGGAGTAGTGATATTTGTATCTCTTTGGTACAACTCTTATGACAACTTTGGTTTTCTCTTCTTTGATTGGTCAAAAATAATATAGAGAGAGAAAAAGGAAAAGAGAGACTAAGAAGGTAATGTGAGTATGAGAGAGAAAGTTGTCAAAAAGTTGTTAAAAATAGTTCTACAAATATCATTTCTCTAATAAAAGTATGCTACATTTCGCAAAGTTAATGAAAGAGCTATGGCCTATACAAAATTTAATCCCTCAAAAAGGATTCCTGCTCTTCACCCAGCAAGTTTCGTTCGCGCCCAGTTGAAATACCCAAACTACCCCTGCGTTAGTTAACTAACGCAAGTGTTAAACATTGTGCCAGTTTAGTTACGTTGTGTGACTTAAGTCACGCAGTGACTTAACTCACTTTTTTAATTTATTTACTATATTCAAATTGTTTTATTTACGTTATTCTAATTTATTTTGTTTACTTTATTCTAATTTATTTTTTCACTTTATTCTAATTTATTTATTTTCTAATTTATTTTTTCACTTTATTCTAATTTATTTATATTGCTAAATTATTTGTTCACTTTATTCTAATTTATTTACTTTATTAAAATTAATTTATTTACATATTTACTTTATTCTAATTTATTTGTGAACTTAAAATAAATATTAATTCGATATTATTCATTAAATAAATACAAATATAAATAAAAGGCAATGAACTAAATTAATATTTATTCATTAAATAAAAAATTAGAAAATAAAAGCAAATATAAATAAAAAGGAATGAACAAAATTGAGGCATTTAACAACATCTTTTTTTTTTGACGAGAACAACATCTTGTTTTATTAATAGAATTCATACAATACAATAATTTATTCGAATTCACTAAATCTACTTATTTTCTCCCTCTTGGGGTAAAAAGTGATCAATCATCTTGGGGTAAAATAATGAGCAGCCTTGGGGAAAATACATCATCAACCCTTGGGATAAATTTAAATCTGGTTTTTTTTATACCCCAGGAAGAATCTTTTTACCCATGGTAAAAAGTTTATGGGGTAAAAAAAAAGCAAATATAAACTTATCCCAATGGTTGATCACTTACCCAAGTCGGCTACTCACTATTTTACTCCGAAGAAGTTTGATCACTTTTGCCCCCAAAGAGAAAAGAGACTATTGAAAAAAAAAGAAGAAGAGAAATAGAGGGAGAGAGTGAGGAGGGGGAGAAAGTGATATGGTGTGAGAAAATAGGGAAGTATGGAGGGGTATTTATAGGTGGGAATAGTAGTATAGGTTATAAACACCATTAATATGGTCAAAAAAACATGTATAATGGGTAAAAAAACATGTAGATTTTTTTTTTTGAAGAAAAAAAAAACATGTAGATTGAATGTTGAAAAGCTGACAAAAGACCAAAAACCAGTTGTTCTTCAGCTCTAACCACCAGTCAACGTGCGTGAGTTAACTCGCGCACATGCTAGTGGTGTGTGACTTAAGTCACGCAAAGCTTATAAGGTGCGTGAGTTAAGTCACGCAGCGTGACTTAACTCACGCAGGACGGCAGGAGTATAAAAGGATATCATGCTGGACGCAAACAAAAAGTGCAGGAAAAAGAGCAGAAATCCTAATAAAAAAAACCTTGCTCAAATTTAACCTTACTCAAATCTACCGGTGCTTGATAACCGAAGCTAAGGCAATCAGAACAACAACCCAAAACCATTTTGAACTAGAAAAATGCTAACAACACATTATCAAAGGTTTGCTTACCTATTACGTAAACTTCATTTAAAAGTACACCAATAATTCCATTTCTTTGACTGCTGATTTGTTGTATAAAAAACCAGAGATTTATTTTGAAAAAATCCCAGATATTTATAGCTATAAAATGAACCCAAAGATTTAATTTTATCAATTTTTTTAACGGAAATGTTAACAAGTAACCTAAAGGCACCGGCACTCTTGAAGGACCTTGAATATATTTTTTATTTTTTTTATGAAAATCTATGTTTTTTGAAAATTAAAATATTTAACTTGGAATCCTTAAAGAGTGTTATAAGACATTCGTTAACACGACCCCTTTTTAGTTATAATAATTCAATAGACACATATCATACTGTACAGGAAACACTGATATGGTCGTTTTATTGGGATCATGCCAAATACTACTCTAACCGATTTGTTAACTTAACCATAAAACTGCAAAGTCTTGAAACTGCTAGGCTGAACACCGTGACCGGAGTTCGAACCCATGCTCCTACACTTACGTGTATAGTTCTAAAGTGACTATTGGGATTTCGTCTATATACTAAAAAACTGTGCATCATTGTAATCAAATGCAACTAAATTCAACATTATATGTGGAGACATGGAGAAAGAACAGCATCCATAACATTATTTTTAAAAGTAATTTATCTTTTAGCACAAAAAGTAATGCAACCAATCTGATATATCTTACTTTCACCAACGACTCAACATGATTTTCGGTCTTTAAATAGTATCAGAAAGAAACAAAACTTTGGATTTAATTGCAAGTATCAACCAACTGTCCTCTATACCAAAAATGAATCACGAGGGGCAAAGTTACCAGAGATTCAACAAAAAACTGTTATCATACAATTGAATCCGGGTTTTGATTGCCTAGCTATATTTCCCATATTCACTCAAACACGACCAGATACAATCAGTTGGATGGAGTAATCAATGAACTTTAACCAGTTCAAAGTCATAAACCAACCATGAATTTGGTGGTATGTTTTCACTTTCACCATCCTTCTTAGACCTGAAACATGCACATATTAGAGAAGGTTATCAAGTTTCTAGAAGGAAAAAAAAACAGAGCAAGGAAAATTATATTAATCGAACACATGATTTAAATCACATACGTCATTGATGGTGGAACAACAAGTCTTCTCTTTTCTCCAACTCGCATGCCTGAGAACCATGAATATATAAAATTAAACGCATGTTGGAGCACGTATCTCAATAGTATGTAGAGAAATTATATTTCAATTTTAATTAAAAAAAAACCACAATTAGAGAAAATAACAAGGACAATGTTTTATTTCTTAAAAAGAAAAAGGACAATGTTTAAATGATTACCTTCGAGACCAATATCCCAACCCTCAATAACTTCTCCTTTACCTGCAAAAGGCAATGTAAGTGTAAGATCCAAGTACACAATAGTCATATACAGATAATAAAAGGTTCTGATAAATGGACATATGTTACCAAGGCGAAATTTGAAAGGAGCTTCGCCAGCATTTGATTCAACCACCACCCCGTTTTCCTTCAACTTGCCAGTGTAATTGATGCTGATCTGTAACCAAAGGACATTCATTTAAATATGATCAAATCAAATCTGCAATTAATGCTTGTCTTCATAGAGGACTAGTCACTAAAATATTTTAAATTATTTAACAGAACTACCTTTTTCCCTAATGCAGCAATTTTCCCATTTTCTTTCCCTGTCTCAAGCTCTTGAATAACTAGTCCATTTGACAATGTTCTAACTTGGGAAGGCTTTGTATCCTCCACATTATTTCCATCCTCTTCCATCATCTCAGTACTTTGCTCAACCAATACAGGCACGTCAGAATTTACGACTTCACTGCCTTGACTTTTACTTTTCTTCTTCTTTTTCTTAACTTTCTTATCTTCGGATTGATTTCCATCAGGATTGTCTTGAGCACCATTGTCCACACTGCTGCACCAGAAATAATAACCAAAGATTATTGCACAAAATAAGTAGTCGTATGTTAGGGACCAAGAGAGGATGATATTAAATGTGTAGATTCAACCATCTTTCCTTTTTATCATCACTTTTAGAAATGTTTTGTTGCTACTTATCAGTTGTTTTCAAAGTTCAAGGTCACGTCAACTTTTTTTTGCCAATTATACCTTTACTTTACCCAACAAGTATTTCACAGGTTTTCTATAAAAATTGGATGGTAAATAATTGATAAATTCAAAGATGAATTAATTATAATAAATCTACTAAAAGAAGTTATTTTATTCCCAAAAAAGTAAATGCATTGGGTTAGACCTTTTAACACACACAGCATGAACATATATCAACGAAAACATGACTACAATTACTATTCCACAAATATCCACTGGCCGGTAACAAAATGGGACCGCATGCAAAAAAAATACAAATACGAGGAACAAAATTGTAACTTACTAAAAATCCAATATGAAAAGCGTGCAAAGAATATGTAACTTGAAAAATTAGAATACTGGAAACAAAAATGTAGAATGCAAAAATGAAAAAGAGAGATTTATATTGTTGACAGTTTGAGTGAGAATAAGTGGGTGATGGAGAAAACTTAGGCGTACACTTTAAGATGGGGTAACATAGGATGAAGGCCAACAGTTTTCTCATGAGTTGCATGAGTTAATAATTTTCTTGGTTATTGGATCACTTCCTTAAATGATTAGTTATTTGTATATAGAAAAATAATTCTTCAATCATTTGTCCAATCACAACAATGATAAATGCTGCCCTTTTTTCCCAAGATTTTAAGATTAGAACCACAGCCTCTCTTTAATTGTATTTTGGTCTATGCCTACTGTTTCAATCTCTCTTACGAATAAAGAAGTCAAAAACTGAATAACAGTAGCGCTCAGAATATTTGTAATCTGTTTATATTAGACTTGAAACACCTCAAACATTGATTCTATTAAAAACACGCTGTGAAAAAATTGCTTTAGAATTCATGTTTTCCCATTTGGTGGTCTGTGAGATCTAAAACAAAATACTGTTGAGGGATGTCATGAGATCGTATGATTATTTTATCTAATATTCAAACAAATACAACTATTACTAGGAAGTATGAAACAAAGGATAATAAACAAGTGATATGCATTAAGGATGATGATGGAAAAGTATTAGTCATAGAACAAAATATGAAGAGCAGATAGAAGAGTTATTTTTATAAACTTTTAAACGAAGGACAAGAGATAACATTGAACTCTAATAGACATAACACTTGATAGGAGAAAAATTATTCCTATTACCAAAGAAATTTATAAAATCCAAAGGTAAAATTTGAAAAAGACTGATAATGGTAAGATAGTTTGTTGCGTACCCGAATCACAGCAACTCACAGAATATAGAAAATAAGGAATTAAAATGCACAACTACTGGAATAACAGTGTATTATTTCTAAATGTGAAAGATAACTGCAAAAGGATGAATATCTAAGGCCTACAGAGCCGAGCTCCTACAGAGAACAATATTGTCTGTCCATAACTACCACTAATGATTTCGCCAGATACTCTTCCTCGGTCCTCGTATAACTGACTCCCCTGAGTTGGATAACACACTACCCCCACTCCCTGCCACATAAGCATGCCCTTTCTTCCCTCTTTAATTTTCCCAACATAAATTTCCATTGAGGACTAGGAAATGAGTCATGTGAACCCACAGTTAGGGTCCTAACATAGTTGGACCAAACGATATACCTATCGAGTTAAGGGAGGGGCTAGGATAAAAAGGCATAAGATGGCTCACATCGTTGTTCAAAGAGATTATTAGGTCTAAGAGCAAAGCAAAGGAATGATGGAGAAGTCCTTTTATTCCTATCCTATTTTTAATAACAAAATTGACTTGCAAAACTGCACAAATTTAGGGGTATTAAACTCATAAGTCACAAGCTTTGTGAAAGACCAATTAAGAAAAGATTAAGACAACATATCCCCCACAAGAAATTGACTTGGTTTATTGCCAAAGAGATGAATGCTGGAAGCTATATTCCTTACTATGAGAAGCAAAAAGACACACTTACTTTTCAATTGTCAGCTTCGGATGTTGCTCTTTCTTTTCAGAAAACTTATCAGTCAGACCATCGGACTCTGCTGTCTCTTTGTCGGCTTTGTAATCTTGAATGATACCTTCTCCATTTCCGTTGTCACCTTCAGGATGTGAAGCTTTGCTTGTTTGTTCTTTCTTTCTCCTCTTTGTTTTCTTTTGAGAATCTGTTTCAGAGGAAGGCAATGCAACACTGTCTGAAATCTTAACATCCCTGCTAATTTGCCATAGGTTATCAGATAATAAAAATTAGTCTTTTCTCTTTTTTGCCAGGATGTAACACAATTTTAATTTGAATCACAGTGAAAATGGCAGTGATGCAGTATGAAATTTCGGAGACAATTCTGAACATGACATCTACATGGAGATTAACTAAAGAAATTTATTGTAAGGAGAGTGGTTTCTTCCTATGCTTAACTTATTTAAGCACTTGAGGGATTTCATCTGATACTATTGTGAAATGACAAACTTTTTGTAGTAGTTGAAAAAAGCACAATTTTAGGAAGAATAAAATGCACGGTAGATTGAAAGGTAAATTCAAGAGAAGTCATACCAGAAGGTAATTATTTAAAACAGTAAAATTTCTAGTAAAATATGTATTGCCTATACTCTGTAAATAATTTATACGAGAAAGGACAGCTTAGGTGTCTGTTGTATCATCAATACAGCTGATTTTGTGAGTTCTGTTGCATATATCCAGGACATGGAGAGTATTTCGACAACTTCTCCATATCAAATACCACATGTTATAGAGTTATTCTAGTATTAGGATATTACCTGATTATATAAATAGAAGTAGCTAAAAAAAACTCACCCATTAACTGTGTCCTGATTACTGTGTTCATTTCCCTGAGGCAGGTTAAGCTGTGAAGAAGGTAGTATTTTATCAGCAGCAAAAAGTGTCTTCTCCTTTGACCGCTCCTTCCTTTTTCTCTTTGGTTTTTCATCCAGTCCTTGACCAACCTGTAAAGAAGGTAGTATTTCATCCGTGGTTTCAGCTTTCCTGCATCATACCAAAGAAAAAAAATGATCAACAACCAAACCAGAAATCTTTACAAGTAACAACAAAAGGAAGTTCGTAAATGCATTGTCAGTTCTCCTTTCAATATCAAGAACATTGCCTTTGAAAGCAGATGCAGAACAAAGGTGCAAGCAAAATACTTTGCCAAAGTGAATAGCTATTAGGTATTAAAAAGATAGTAATTAAAATTTGATATATGCATGAGAAGTTTTAGGACTTGTTACAAATAATTTGTATCAAACATAACTTTTTTTTTATGATTATCACTAAAATAGCAATACTTATTAAAAAAATCAAAAGTAAAGGCAACTGGCAACCAATAAAACTCCTACTATAGTGGAATACGAATAAGGGTCAGACTCGTGATATTATTTGTAAAGGAGTAAAGGACATGAATACACCATTTTCAGTTTGGTATCCACTTAAAAATTAGGTGAAATAATCAGTGGCGAGTCTTCTACGAAATATCAACCCCGAATTTTTCAGCTGCAATGTTAACGGAATACCAGTCTGACTCTTGGAAGAAAATAAAAAAAATAGTGTGATGCATTAATTGTAATCAATTAACCAATCCAAGAGATGACGCCCACAAAACCAGCATCCTTTAAGCCTATTGATTTATGTATGATATGGACATGCCTAATGTAAGAAAGATCCACAGGCATTTTTAAAATATAAAAGAAAGCAAATCCCATCAAAGTAAAAAGTAACCGCCACCATGAGCCAGACATGCCACCATCTCACCAGTGTCTTTTCTCACTCACTCGTTAATTCGAAGAGGCATTGCCAACAGCCAAAAGCCAAGTGGTGGCATAGATTCATATAAGTCGGACAGAGATGTGAGTCAACACGTGGTTGCCACTATACTGTACATTGCCACATGGGTCATTTGAAACAAACACATACATTGTTGTTTCACTTTATAAACAACAAAAACCCAACAGCATTAACATTTGGAATGAATTTTCGCAAATGAAGCACACTAAAGAGAACCTTTCGCAAATGAAGCACACTAAAGAGAACCAACTTGACATTCCAAAAAAACTGACCAGAATTAAGTTTTGAACATTTAAAGAGAACCAGCTTGACACTAAATAGAAGTCTCGTCTCATGAATTAGTTTGAAAAAAAAAAGTAGGTATGAGAAAAAAAGGCATCAGCCTGGGATATAAATAGCAACCTGCCTCATCTTTAAATCAAGCACTCGTAATATTTCCGCGGAAATGAAGAACCCGAAATTCATTATTTCAAAGTTTCAAGGCTTTTGTATAAATACAATAGTTTGGCCTAATTTTCCAAATTAATTTAACATTTTATCGTGTGAACAACAAATATAGAGAGCAATAACAGTTTCTTATAAGTATAACAAGAACTCAAGACATGAACACTCACTTATCATCAGGTTGCTGCTGGTGCTGTTCATTTCCTGCCAGAAGATCGTCGTCCGTGTTCAATTTTGGCTCGTCTTGCGCAGCATTATCTAGATCGGTGGAATGTTCATTACTAGAATTCTTGGTTTCTTTTTCCTTTCCCTTCTTTTTCTTTTTTGACTTTTTCATATCCCCAACATCTGGAACAGTGGAAGCAATTGCCAACTGGTCGGAAGGTTCAGCTTCCCTGCTTCAGTACAAACATAATTTATGAACAAAGGCAAGAACACTTAAATATTCAGTATCTCTAAAAGGGAAGACTTAAAATCTGAGAAAAGCAAGTGTGTATTTGAACAATGGTATTGAATTGAGAAGAGTCACCTATGAGTTTGAATATCTGCGACAACATTGTCAGTTTTCAATTTTGTTTCAATAGTAATATTCTCACGGTCTTCACAGTCTTTTTTGCCATCATCAACTGCTTCTTTGTCAACATTATCAACCATTTCCTGATCCAAGAGATCCTGGGCCGTGTTCATTTTTGGCTCATCTTGCACAGTATTATCTAGTTCGGTGGAATCGCCATTACTAGAACTCTTAGTTTCTTTTTCCTGTCCCTTCTTTTTCTTTTTTGACTTTTTAATATCTCCAACATCCGGAACAGTGCAAGGATCGACCAAGTGATCAGAAGGTTCAGCTTCCCTGCTACAGTACAAACATAATTTGTAAACAAAGGCAAACAATTAAAAAAATTCAATCTAGAAGAGGGAAGCAAGCGTGTATTTGAACAATGATATTGAATTGAGAAGAGTCACCTGTGAGTCTGACTATCTGCAACAGCATTGTCAGTTTCCAATTTTGTTTCAGTAGCACTATTCTCATGGTCTTCACCATCTTTTTTGCCAGCATCAACTGTTTCTCTGTCAATATTATCATGCATTTCCTGATCCAAGAGATCCTGGGCCGTGTTCATTTTTGGCTCATCTTGTGCAGCATTATCTAGTTCAGTGGAGGTTTCTTTTTCCTTTCCCTTCTTTTTCTTTTTTGACTTTTTATTATCCCCAACATCCGGAACAGTGGAAGGAACTGCCAACTGATCTGAAGGTTCAGCTTCCCTGCTTCAGTACAGACATAATTTAAGAACAAAGGCAAGAACAAATAAAAATTTACTATCTCTAAATGGGAAGACCTTAAAGATGAGAAAAGCAAGTGTTTATTTGAATAATGATATGCATTGAGAAGAGTCACCTATGAATCTGACTCTCAGTGACAGCATTGTCAGTTTTCAGTTTTGTTTCAATAATACTGTTCTCATGGTCTTCACTGTCTTTTTTGCGAGCATCAATTGCTTCTTTGTCAAAACAATCTTCCATTTCCTGATCCAAGACCCTTACAAAGGATTTATTCTTCTTGCAAAGAGAAGAAATTGGTAGACTATCTTCATCATCAATTTCCTGAGATTGTTCATGCACACTGTCATTGACAATTTTCTTTTCTTCAAGACTGCCATCATCATCCGACTCTACCAACTGGAACTTCTTTCTCAGCCGTCTTCGGCTGCCTTTCGCACTTTTTCGTCCGCCATCAGAAGATGCTTCCTCTGCAGTAATCACAGTCAAAACAAAGAAATGATGCAAACACCATCAAGGGATTGAAATGGAGACAAACTAAAGATTTACATGTTGAGGGATTAACATAAATATTTGAACTTGCCTTCATGGGAAATAGGAGATGCTGAGAAAACAGCTAGATCACCGTCATCGTTAATAAAACTATCATCGTAGTCATCTTCATCACTGCGATCAGATTTCTCAGTTTCTGTATTGGCTATATCTTCTCCATATGATTCCCTTTCCATTGTAGTGAAGGAAATCAAGAAAAAGAAACCCACAAAGAAAAA
>Ga0315914_1009365_pt1 | contig 12626 bp, 6 predicted proteins | sample MpolenodulesMG_FD_203920 | JGI IMG/M metagenome (GOLD analysis project Ga0315914, IMG submission 203920) | Medicago polymorpha root nodule microbial communities from Los Angeles, California, United States - elongated nodules | ecosystem: Host-associated > Plants > Roots > Nodule | place: USA...
CCTAAGATGGTATATGTAGGGTAAAGATCCTCTCCATTTATAACTTTTTCATTTGTTGCAATTTGGAGAGAGATAGACACAAAAAAAATAATGATGGTGGGATCCACTTAGTGATAGGACCCACCACTTATTTTTTTGTGTATATATCTATCTCCAAATTGCAACAAATGGAAAAAATGATAATTGAAGAGGACTTTTACCTCGTATATGTACGAGGGCTCATTTTTGTAGGTTAATAGATCTTTACCTCTCTAATATAGGTCACTTTTGGTTTTCTCCCCTGTAAAATTTTTTTGTCAAATTCCGTCCTTGTAAAAAAAATTTGTCTTGAAATACCCCATAGGTCAGCTGACTATGCATTTTCGCTGATGTGGCACGCTGAGTCACCTTTTTCAGATGACGTGGCGCGTTGACTGTATAATTTTTTTTATTTTTTATTGGGTACACGTGGCATTTCTGATTTTTTTTTAAAATAAAAAAACAATCTTAAAAAATTAACAAAAATGAAAAATAATGAAAAAAATACCGGAAAAATTTAAAAATTCTAGAAAAATTAATAAAAAATGATTAACAAAAATTTAAAATTTAAAAAATCTGGTAAAATGAAAAACAATGAAAAAATTCTAGAAATATTAATAAAAAAATCTGGAAAAATTTAAAAAAATTCTGAAAAGATTAATATAAAAATTTCAGGAACTTAAACTATTTCGAAATTTTTTAAAATAATAAGAAAATATATTTCGAAATTTTTTAAAAAAAGTTCAAATTTTTCTTTCGAAATTGAAAAGTTTGTTTTATACTTTTTTATGCAAAAATTAAAAATTTCAATTTTTTTTATAATTTTTTCGAAAATTTCGATACATATTAATCTTTTCCAGATTTTTTTTTTCATTTTACCAAATTTTTTTAAAATTATTTTTGTTAATTTTTTTCATTTTATAGAACTTTTTTTTCGTTTTTTTTATTTCTTAATAATTTTTTATTTTTGTTTAACAAAATCACAAATGCCAAGCGTACGGAATAAAAATAATTATACTGTCAGCTCGCCACGTCATAAGAAAAAGATGACTCGATGTGCCACATCAGCGAAAATACACAGTCAGCTGGCCTATGGGGTATTCTAAAAAAAAAATTAGAAGGACGGAATCTGACAAAAAAAATTTACAGGGGGGAAAACCAAAAGTGACATATATTACAGAGGGTAAAGACCTATTAACCCTATTTTTTTGTTACAAAATTATAAGCATACATTTAAGGATCCAGGGTCTCACTTAAGACCCTCATTCTTAAATGCACCCCACACCACTTTTTATTAAAGTAATCATTATTGAGTTGCTTATGTTGAAATGTAAATGATAAAGAGTAAATGATAAAGAGTTATTGGTGTGACTCATTTAGACCTTTTGTTAGAAAGTTTCCATTAGAGTGGTTGAGTACTTATTAGGTACTATTATTAAAAAAAAAAAAAAAAGTGATGTGTGCATGTGGGATCCGTTTAAAACTTCAAAATTGATGGTCTCCATTGTGGATGCTCTTAGTCATAAAATACAAACTGTATATAGTCAAGTCGGTTCATACAAGAAATGTTCAGCATTCTTTAAGTAATACATAATAAAATTGTCTTGAAAATACAAGTCAAATATATATAAAAAGAATAATTACATAATTTTTTTATGTAAAAATCTTACTTTTGATTATTTAAACAATACCAAAAACCCTTATTAACATTTTTCTTTAACCCTCATGTCTTACATTAATGGAACCCTACTATTTCATAGTTTACTTCACTCGTATACATTACTCGGTAACCATAGATTATTTTTTAGGAAACTCGGTAACCATAGATGCATGCTAGATTACATTGATTCTTTTAGTCTTAATACATAAGTTCTTAGAGAATTGGTGCCTTAGTATTTCAAAATTTACTTGTCTACATTGCTCGTCAACCCAAAGTTTTCCAAACTCCCAATCTCGTGGAGAATGAGATGCTAACATTGATTGTTGGACATAGGGCTGTTAAATTTTAGGGTGGTTGACTTAGCATTTAGATTCGGATCATATACATAGCAATTGACAAAATGAACCAAATTTAATTAATAAGTTAATTATTGAACAAGTCCTGAACTATATTTTAGTTGATTCGGTTCATTTCCAACCTTATTTTCAAGTTGGTTATACTTTAGACAATTTTCGACAACACCAATCCTATTTGTTAACAGAGCGGCTCATTGGATTAGATATCTTCTTGCCCAAATATATCAACCAGAATTTCTCATCTCACAAATGGCTATTTCCTTTTATACTTCAAAAAAGATTAAATTCATAGTGAATTTACTCAATTCTAGTAATTTTAACTACATTTAATGTAAAATAAGAATAAACATGTAAAAGTGATTCATTCGGAACGATAAATAAGAGAAATTGAATAGGAAGAAGTCACTAAAATAACTAGTTTGTGTTAAAGGAAGCCTTTTCTCGAAGGAGACAGGAGAATATTTTACTCCATATCTTTTTTTTTTTTGGTCAAGGGAGAAATTCACCTTAAAGGTGAAATAGTGAGGTGTCCGGGATTCGAACCCCGGCCCCTGCATACATAATGTATTATCCCTTACTAGGTGAGCTAAGCTCACGGGGACATTTTACTCCATATCTAAATCAAACAACTATATTGTTCTTTTGTATATATCCATTTCTCGTTTTTGTCTTCCAATCCAATCCAATTATATACATTTGCCATCTTACAATTTAAACATCACGATGTGGGAAAAGCAGCATAAATCACAGCTCTTTTTTGTTGCATTTTCTGCGGAAAGCAGTATAAAATCGCATAAAATGTCTGTTGCGCTAAGAACTCACATAGTACACTCATTCTCAATCATCTCCTGAACCTCATTTATTACCAAATATGCTTTATTCCCACCAATGACTTCAGCTTGTTTCTTGCTGTCTTTCCATAGCTGCAAAGGAAACATTTAAACCATCGGCATAAGAAGAATACAACAAGTTTATCAAATAAAACGCTATGTTGCTTACTTGTATAGTTGGCATTTTCTGCAATGATGATTGAGATTTCCACAACATGCAATACAGGGAAGAAATATTATAAGAAAAATGTCTCAATAGCTCATTTAGTTGAAGCAAATACAACAATCGGAATGGTAGGACAGTTGAGAAAAATTGTTCCACATAATATGTAGTAGACACATCAAGCAGTGTGTCAAGCCAGTTAACATCCGTGGTTAATAAAACCAGGAAATCATTCAGATGTTTTCAATATGATTCCCTGCCCCTCCAGCAAAACAACCCAGTAACAAATAAAAAACCAACCACCAATTTCAACTAGATAGGATTGACAATATAATATATTGTTCAAATGATACCAATATGATCGGTCAAGCACCAATTTTTTAGAATGGCTCTTTATTGAGTTATGCTCGACTAGGTCAACTCTATTTAGTTCTGCGGCCACTAACGGTTTTCTCCAATCATACACAATTTAAAAGATACCAGACAATTTTCAAAAGGCACAACAACTTTAAAAGATTCTGAACAGCCTTCACAATCATGGATTGTGAAAACATAACAATTTATAGATGCCACATATAATACGGGACCTTTCCTTAATGTTTCTATACAAGTTTCTATATTATTTCTTTCATTTCAAATTCAGTAAGTCCCTTTATATACTCTCTATTCGAAGTGGCCCAGGACATAATTGATTGGGTGGTTAAGAATTAAAATAAAGGCTTAGCTGAATGTTATTATTAGGGATCCAGAGCTGGAAAGACAAGCATGAAGGTTCACTGGATCACTAAAGCAAATGGTTGAAAAATGAAAACTGTGTCATGTGCTTGGAATGTCAGCTAGGAGAAGCTGCAAGAAGATTTAGGGTGCCTCCACTATAGTACAAAATTAGGGATCCAAGCAGTAGCTTAGTTATAAAAAGGAAATGCTTTTGTTGAAGATACCACTAAATGGAGAATTCTCTCCTTTTAATGTCTGTCATTCAATCTACTATCATGGAATAGTTCTCTTTCTCTTGGAATTAGATCACTTTCCATTCTCAAGCCAACTGCGCAATCGCGCACGCGCGCGCGCACACACACACATATAATTTAGATCATTAGTTTATTTTAAGAAAAAGAAATGTGATCCACGACATAAATAGAGTACTTATTGCTGAAGAACACACCTGAGCACATCTGTTTGTGAGAGACATTGATACATTACAATAATTTAATAACAGACAAATATCAACACATTTTGCACATAAAATCGAGATAGCAAAAGAAAAGAATGAAAGTAATGTGCAAGCTTGATCAACTTACAGTCACACCAGCACGAGCAACAAGTTTGTGTGAAACTGCATTAACATCTACACTGTAGAATTGCAATCTACACAAAATTAACAACATATCCTTGATTGAGTTGACAAATTCTGAACTAAAATGTCATGACAGCAAGAAAATAATTACACATGTAAAGTGTCTTCACTATACTCTAAAATACAAGTATCTTCACAAATATAAGTTAGCTGGAAGTATTAGAATACAATTCTGGATTCATTAGCATGCTTGTAGCCCAGAATCATTACCATACTTGACACAAGTCAAAATATAAATCAACTATGATTAATAGCTGTTCATTAGCACTGTAATAAAAATTTACTGACCTAATTTCCTTAATGCACTCAAGTAGATATGGACTGTGCGTACACAACACACACAATTTCATCTAGTTTTCTATGTTTTTGATAATTAGAGCATTAACATCCACAATGATCAGGGTCTATTGTCTCCGTCAGCGCATATCCCACAGTTGCTTGCTGCTTGTGAGTATCGCTGCCGCATTTAAGGATTCTTGTGCCCATTTTGTGGAAGCCTATAAAACTTGCTTTTCAAGCAAGGGCTTTTTCCCCAACCTAATAATGTAGATGGTGTCATTCATCATTGTTGAGCTGATTTTGATGGTTTAGTCCATGATTTGGGATGTGTAGTTCTCATGTCTTCAACGAAATTTCTTGGAAGTTCATGTTGCTTTGTTGTTCTTGTTTGTAATTTAAGGTTTCTGTACACGACTTCAAAGGAGTTGAAGCAAATGCAATATTTTCCGATGATGTCAACTGCAACTTGAGGTGGTTGTGGTGACATGCTTATTGGACCGGTGATCTCATTAAGCTGTCAAAAGAGTTCGGGATTAGTACTTTGTGCACTAGTTAAGGGTGGCTTTTAGTATTACTAAGTGGTATGAGATCCAGAGCTGGAAAGACAAGCATGGAGGTTGATTGGATCACTAAAGCGAATGGTTGAAAAATGAAAACTGTGTTGTGTGCCTGGAATGTAAGCTAGGAGAAGCTGCAAGAAGATTTAGGGGGCCTCACTTAGAAAAAAGTCAAATACCTATGGGATATGTATTCAGAGGACTGAGTTTCCTAAGCTTCATGAACTAGACGAGGCTAAATGTTTTTAAATCTTGGCATTATTTGTGTTGGGAAATATCACATGTTTGATGAATACTAGTAACAAGCGAAAGAATCACAAACACAACAACACAATTTAACATGATTAATACCAAAATGCCAACATCATTGGAAAAGGGATCAAATTCCCTATGAACAACAATGTAATAAAATCCTCTACCTCTCTAACTTGTCAAAAGATAAAGGTGAAAACCTTTTTCCCATTGCTCTTACAAATTTTAAAGGATACAGTTGAAAACCATATTCTGCAACAGTACTCACAGCTTTATATCTCCAATCTCATACCCGAAACAATGCCTAACATCAGTATTCATATGACTATATCCCACAAGAACTTGCTTGATAATCGGGTTACCCTTACACACTCTTAGTTATTTAATGACTTTCCTAGGTTCTTATTTTTTGAAAAAAAATATCCTGCATATCCATTATATTAATAATGATTACGATTAAAACATGAACCTCACAACGAGGGTCACTACTCACTACTACTGTACTCACGACAAGTACACTACTAATAAAATAAGAATCTACAAACACTTGTCAAAATAGGAATTGGGGTCAGACCAAGCGTTCTTTTGCATGTTTATTTATCTGTATTGTAACCAGTTTAATATGCTTCAGCTTGAGAAGTAATTTAGAGAACTTGTCTTGTTTTTTTGGTGGTGTAGAATACTTGTCTAGAATCACTAGCATAGTATCACATGTTAATTAACATCAGTCAACCAGTCGAGTCCTTGATTAGCTGTTTTACTTAATGCCTTATCTCGGCACAAATAAATTCAAACATTGCAATAAAATCTTTTGAACTGAAAAGTTGCAAGCCCTTTTCCCATTGCTATTACAACTTTTAATTGATAAAGTTGAAAACCCCTGGGCAACAGTACTCATAATTTTATATCTCCAATCCCATACCCGAAAAATGCCTAAGTATTTATATCCCACAAAAACTTTCTTGATAATGAACCACCCTTACAGACGCTTTGGTTAAATTATTGCAGTTCTGTGTGATAGTCAAAAAAAACAAAATGGAATCTCACCTTGGATAATAGTCTACTGCCAACTTTTCCAATTTGGGTTTTAGATATATACATTTTCTGCACCAATTAGCCATCCTGCAAACCAAATAATCTCACCTCAAATCCCATAAAAAGAGTTACTCGTTAAACAGAAAAACGAAAGAAATATAAGTTTATCATTCAGTGTAAAAGCTAAAATAAGATGTTTGTGCCGACCTCAAGTCCGCTACACCACTTTTTCAGAGGTATTGTCCGTTTTGAGTCTTGTGTAAGCCATCAGGGTTTTGCACTTAATTAAAAGGCATCTCAGTGGGTTGAATAGAATAGGTGTTTATAAACTACTCTCAGCCCGATTCTCCAGCAATGTGTAACAATTTTGGTCTACTTAAACATAAGGCATAAGGAATATTACAAAGCTCAAATTACTAACACGCAAACCACCAGTATTTTGATCATAACATTGCACATAGGAATTACATTGAAAACATTGTAAAATAGTTCAAAAAGTTGGTATATGAATTGAAGAAGAAGGAATGGAATGTAATTACCAAACAACGAGGAGAGATTGTTGAGACTCGGCAAGGACGCGATTGAAGTGTTCTTCGCTGCAGATTGGTTGAAGAGACGAAACAACAGAATCATCATCCTGCAACAGTCCTTCTCCTTCTTCATGCTTCAATGGAATCGACGAACGCGAGTGGGAAATCGAGGAGGAAGGGAAGCAAGGAGGGAGAGAGAGAGTAGTTGAACTTGACTCGGTTATTGAAGTTGTACTTTTTGTGAACAAGAATGGGTAATGATGAAGGTGAATGTGGGACCCAAATCCAACATGTTGCGCCATTGTTTGCTTGCTTGCTGGTTGTAAGAGAAGAGAAGCCAAATGTCCGACTCACGGTGCCTTCTCTGTTTAAGAGGGGCGCGTCTCATGTCAACTTCACTCACCATAGTCAAACTTTATTTCTTGCTTTATTTTAATCCCTCTAGTATTTTCATATAGGTTCAATTAGTCCAATATACACCTAACACTTTGGTGACGTTTGGGTGTGAATGTCGCGTGACATTGACTAACTACAATGTCACAAGTGTGTAAAATGATAAAATATGTTTGATAGTGAAAGAGAAGAAAGTTATAGTTTTTTGTCTTTTTATACACTTGTGATATTGTGGTTGGTCAATGTCATGCATCCCAATGTCACCAAAGTGCTACCCCCAACCTACACTATAAAAAGTTAGCAACGTATTTTTTAACATAATATTTTTTATTGATTAAAATTTATATGAAATACATCAACTTTATTTATGCGAGATCTATATGATTTAGTGGGGGAAAATTCTAATATAGTCACAAACACAAATCCAAATCATTTAGACACACACAACTATACACATTAACCAATATTTTCAATAATAAAAATAATAAATTGATTTGTGGTTGTGATCACACAAGAATTGCTCTTTAGTGAGACTTATATAAATTGTAATCAATAAAAAATGTGTGTTAAAAAATGTATATTAAAATGTGTGTGGTTATCATTAATCGTGATGTGATAAAGATTTAAACGACAATAATGTATGTTTTTTTAGTAATAAAAGGCATGAAAAAGCACAAATGTGATGCCAAAGAAAGTGTATTTTTTAACAATAAAAAATTGCATCCATGTTCACACGTCAGCAACCACTAATTATCTAAAAATATTTTTAAAATAAAGGAAATGGGGCATGAACCAAACCATACAAAAAGTAAAGTTAAAAAACGGTGTAATAGTCATTTTGCTTTTTGAATTTGTAATGAATAATCATTTGATGATGCAATATGTTAGTTAAAATAATTACTTAGGTTGAAATTATTAGTTAATATTGTTATACAAGTCTCTCGATATACTTACTTGTTGTTATTTGCGTCCTTGTAAATACTTATTTACTCTCATATTAGTCCTGATATGAAAAGAGTTAATGTCAACAATGAAAAATTATTTTGATTAACAAAATGTATAATCATGAACTATTTTAAAATTTTGATACATTAAATGACTGTTGTACCTGTTCGTTACACATTCAAAGACCAAAATGACTATTATCCCAATAATGAATCTATTCATAAAAGAAAATACAATATTGTTCTAATAAGATGGGAGATTAAATTCGACACCATGTATAACCATGGCCGCATGTATAGTACAAGGTCATCAACACTTAAGCCTTAGGTCCCATATATTTTTAAATTTGTATTATATATATTAATTAGTAGTTTAGATGTGTTTGATTTGTTTGTTTAAAAAAAATGTGTTTGATTTGTTAAATATCTCGAGATCTCTATTTGATTTTAAAAGTTGTCATGGACTAGACAAAGAACGTAATAAGGAATTAGACAAATATATGAATTTTTGTCACTCGCTGAACTATGTTACAACTTTTTTGTCTTAGTACATATTATCAAAAATACTAAAATACATTGTTTTTATTTATCAATGTAAAAAAGATAAATATCTCTCTCCAATACATTTTGTAGTCATGTATAATTTTTGTATTGAAAGTAGTTGAAATTTAGTAATAGTGTAGATGATTGGTGTATAAAGCGTGTGAGTGTAGTAAACTATGAAGTATCAAGCTCAATTGTTAACGATCAAAAAGATAAAATTTATCAATACAATCATTGACCGTTAAATTCTTTTCTAAAAGAAATAAAATAACCATATGGTGGTCCGTCTACCTTTTACAGGGACCAGGATCTGCTGCTGTAATAAACCACACAGTTTCACATTGTTTTGATTTATGACCATTGGATCTTTATTGGCATGGCACTATTGTAATTTTGTAAAACCATCCAATGGCTGAAATGAAAACTGTGTTGTGCTTTACAGCACCAAATCCATATCCCTTTTACAGTCCAACAACATCTTACATGATATTATTTATCTTTGTGAATGAGGAGAAAAATATGGTCAAAATATGTCAAGTCAATAATGTATATTCTCAAATAGGTCATCTATTGAGGGACGGAGGGAGTATTAATGAAAAGCAACAAAAGCAACTCAAATAATGGTTATTTTATTGAAAAGTGGTGTGAAGTCCACTTAAGATTTGGAGTCTTAAGTTAGACCATGGGTCTTAAGAGACCCCTAATTTTTTTTTCCCACATTGGAGGTACCTATTAGGTATCGCGTCTTAAATGGTAAAGACCCTACCAATGTGGATGCTCTTAGAACTTTTACGATGAAGACATCTATGTTTTAGTACTTAAATGAATCTCACGTGTATATATCACTCATTTTTTTAAACGGAACCCGTTAATCATCTTTCAATAGCTTTATATTATTCATTTCAATATTCTAATATTATAAGGAATGTGGCCCTGCGGCTGATTCAATGCATGACGAGGGTGTGTACCTGCACACCCTGAAAATTGCACTTATACCCATACAATTTTTGCATTTTGACCAACCTGGTTTTTTTTAGTTTGCATCTTAAGCCCAAATAGTTTGCACTTAAACCCCAATTATCATTCATATGACAGAGATGTTAATGGATATCCATGGATGCAGATAGTGTGATATCTGTGTCCGTTTCGTTGGATAAATAAGAAGGGTCAAACACAAGGTCGGAAGGTTTGGTCAAGCTCTCCTACCACTTGGCCATGTAGATGGTGCTGCTTTTCTTTTACAAAGCTAAGATATAACCTGATAACTTGTTTTTCCTCTCCTTCTTTTGTATTTGTCCTTTTTTTCTTCCTTCAATTTTTTCACTTTAGATACTAGGGCTATGATTTTTCTCTCTTTTAATGATATTATTAACACTGTGTTTGGTAGAGTAGAAATAGAGAAGAGAGATGGAAGGAAGAGAGATAATGAAGAAAGATAGTGAAGTTACCATGTTTGGTAGTGAAGAGAAATAGGGGAGAATGACTAAAAACATGTGGACCCCACACAAAGTCCTTTCTCACCAAAGTTGAGTTGAAAGCGAAGGAGATTAGTGATATTTTTGTGTATTCCTATTATACCCCTCGTCTAATTCAGTAATTCAATATGGGTTAGTGAGCGGTTAAAGGACAAAAAAGTTATTCAATATATTATACTACATACTTATCACTTGGAATTTGAAATAATAATATCTAAAGAGAGAAGAGAGAGTAAATTTTCAAGTGAGTATGTAGTATAATATATTCAATAATTTTTTTGTCCTTTAACCGCTCACTATCCCATATTGATTATATAATTTTTTTAATATCGTAAAAATGGTTATTGGACATTTAAAAATTTAAGGTAAAATTGGTCAAACATTAGTGACTATTTGTGTAAAAGAAGATATTTCATAGAATTAAAATGTGCAAATTTTTTATCTGGAAAAAAGTTTAAAAATTTTTACAACGAAATAATTTACACCTCCTAATCCAAGGTCCTGGATCCGTCAGTGCTGTGGGTTCCACTTAAAATTAGAGTGCTTAAGTGAGACCTATGTTCCATTAGGTACTCGAAATATATCTTCTCCAACGGAGATAGCTCATTGGCACCAGTTTTAAATAGAGATATACATCATTAAGGATAGTCTTCGAGTGTCGGAGACCCCTCTCAACCCCATTTGGTTAAAAAAAAAAAGTGATTTAAAATAGAAAATTCCTCCATTAAAGAAGTCATGTGATTTTTTGCGAGGTGGACAAAATAAACTTTTAGTACGAGCAATTGAAATCTCTAGTTTTTTATGTTCAATATATAGGACAAATGGTGTTAATGAACAACAAAGAAGAACGGATAACTAGAATTTGCATTGTAGCACTCAGCCACATCCATAGATATTTAATGCCCAAAAGACTCTGCAGATTGGTAACATAATATACAAATAGGAACATAGATGCAATGCAACCATGATCTATGTGAATTCCAAAAGGGGAGAGTTAAATTCATGGAATGCAAGAATACATGTTAGAATTGTTACAAAATATCTATAGGAGTTGCTAACGTGTATTTATTAGATTTTTTAATTCACTCAAGTAAGATGAGTTTTATAATTGTTACATCCATCACAAAGTGTTTTTAGATAAAATAAAAATTCTACATGCATATGTAGATGCTAACGAATTTAAGTATAGGACAAATCCCCCTTTTTTTTAAAATAGGGTATCCTCCGTGCAACTGCAGAGATTAATTTATCGAGTTTTATGAGACCTAAATGGACGGCAAATTCTCCCTAAGAGTTTTAACGCTATTTTCTTAAATGTGCAATAACTAGTTTCATAACCTATATTAGCCTATAACCACTACTCATTTGATGGGATTCTAACTAATGGACATGAGTTGATTTATTAAGCATACTACAAAAAACAGACAAGGAAACAAATTGTGATGGCACAGATGGTTAGGCCTTACGTTCACACGCGTTGCGACTTGGATTCTGGTGCAAAACTCTGCAATTGGTAGGTTATATGTAACCTTGCATGAGGGTATGCCTCCCCTAATCTAAATTTTCTAATATATAAAAAAATGAACAAGAAAAGTAGGAAACAAATCAAGGAAACAGTATAAGCTGCACCTTGCAAGTGTGGTAGCAATGTATTGCTAGCCAAGGCAAGATAGTATACCATTTCAAGAGGACAACAGTGTATAAACTATGTTCTTAAAATAAAAATCTCATGCAAATGCAATAATGCATTTATCAATTCCTCATCCACAATTCTAAGCATCAAAATTTCCCCTTGATAAAACATTTGATCTCTTCATACAATCTCAGATTTGGTTCTCTGCCACAGTATATGCTTAACTTCTCCAAACTTGAAAACGGAGCAAAACTATGTTTTGTGATATGGTAATAGAACCGCGATAACCACAAGTAAAAGTAACAAAATGAAGAAACCAATTGTGAAAAGTTGAGATCAAACTTTGGGGTTGGAAATGAAATTATCTAAAACAGTTATATGAACTGGAATCTGGCTAACAAAATAGCAGACAAATGTCATAATCCAGGATTTAAGCCGCAAAACTTCATGCAAACATTTCCGCAATCATCTCCGAGATGGCTGAGTACGATCCAAAACCACATGATACAAGACCTACTATAACCACTGTAACACATAGTAGTACCTGTAGATATATGAAAAGGAAAAAAACGATAGCCAGATATTGGAGGTTATATTATCA
>Ga0315914_1009370_pt1 | contig 12621 bp, 12 predicted proteins | sample MpolenodulesMG_FD_203920 | JGI IMG/M metagenome (GOLD analysis project Ga0315914, IMG submission 203920) | Medicago polymorpha root nodule microbial communities from Los Angeles, California, United States - elongated nodules | ecosystem: Host-associated > Plants > Roots > Nodule | place: USA...
GGTTTGTGGAAGGAACCTGTATAATTGCTTGTGTTCTTTCTTTCTCTGTTCTTTACTTCTATCCGCTGCACACGACTCTGAACTTACTCAGACTCTGAATTACTTCAGACTCTGAACCTGAGAACAGTTCTTCAACGTAAGGAACGAAAAAGTTTTTGAGAACACAATTCAACCCCCCCTTCTTGTGTTTTTCTCACCTTCATATGGACCTGTCAAAACATATTTTTAATGAGTTAATGATTGAGAGAGAAGGCTATTCTTTTGCCATTAAAATTACATATGAACGTTTGCCTTCGTTCTGCACTCATTATCGAAACATTGGACACCACACTACTAGTTGTCGGTGGCTGCAACCGGCTAAGACTAAGGATACTCATGTGACTGATAAACATAAAAATAGCATAGTATCATAGAAGCAGTAGGTTTTGAACTGGCAGCCCAAGGACAATCCCGACGGTATTGGCTCATCAAGAGCTTTCCAGGCTCTGGAGGTCAATAACACTGCAATTGATTGTACAACGCCGCAAGCGGATGCTATTCCATCACAATTAGAGCTGGAAGCCACAACCAGACAGGAGGACGAAGTTACTGATGCTTCCACCCCGGTTTCTCAAGTCGAATTGCAGACAGATGCACAGATGGACAAAGAGCCTGAGGCCTTGACATTCACTTACGAAAATGTTGACACTGACATTCAGCTAGAAAAACTGCCTTCCACATCTGTTCATGTTCTTGAGGAAATATCTTATGTAGAAGATGCAATACAACAGGAGAATGCAAGCGCTGGCATTGCTGCTTTACATCAGCAGACATCTTTTGATGTTATGGCATTGGAACATGCAGCAGATGTACAACCCAAAACGATTGAGACAGAAAGCACCTCACGTGATGAACCAAATGAAATTAATGCTATTCCTCTGCGTTATGTTTCCATTCAACACCAGGAAGTCCATGTTTCGAAAAATGTACAAAGTGACTTGGATTTATGGGCTCGCATTCGTGAGTATGACCAACGGATGGCAGAAGAAGGCTTCACGCAAGTTTTATCCAAAAAGCAGCAGCAAGCAATGAAAAAACAAGTTTTAGGAAAAGTTTCGTACAACACCCGTGCAAAGGGTACACAGCCTCCATCTCAATGAATCTCCTTTATTGGAACTTCCAAGGTATAGGTAATTTTGAATCTAAAATTGCCTTGAGAAATTTATTTCTGTCACATAAACTGTTAATTATGTTTATTGCGGAGCCGAAGATTTCTTTTGATCATGTCCCTTCTTGGTATTGGAATAGTATTGGCGTGTCGAAATACTGTCTAAATGTTAGAGAAAATCTGCTGCCAAATTTATGGGCTCTTTGGGGCAATGATGTTTCTTCAACTATTTATGCTAGTACATATTATTTGAAGCGTCGTGCACTTTGGGCTGACTTAACTCATCTGCAAGGGTGTTTTCACCGTCCTTGGTTATTTATTGGTGATTTTAATGTGGTTTTGGTGCTCATGAGAAGCGTGGTCGTAGGCCTCCTCCATCTTTACTGTGTCTGGATTTTTTGAATTGGTCTACTGCAAATTTGTTAAATCATCTTCCTACTTTGGGTGCTTTATATACGTGGACTAATGGCAGGTTCAGCTCGGAAAATATAGCTCTCCGTCTTTATAGGGCTATTTGTAATGAGGAGTGGATTAATTTTTGGCGCAGCACTTCTTGTTCCGCTCTTGTGAAACATCAATCGGACCATCATCCGCTTCTCTTATCGGTTGATTTTTCTGGTGTGAATCGTGGGAGCTCTTTCAAAAATTTTAAAACTTGGACTTCTCATGAAGACTGTCGGAGGCTTGTAACGGAAACTTGGGCAAAAAAATTTAGGGGTCATGACATGACTCGACTTTAGGCAAAGCTCATGCACATGAAACAAACCTTTAAGCATTAGAATAGGACGGTTTTTGGAGATGTTGAGAGGCAGGTTCGGTTGGCGGTGGATGATGTTAACCGTATACAACAAATTATTGACACTGATAGTTTTTCCGATGAACACTATGTTCAGGAGCTAGAGGCTCAAATTGTTCTAACAAAGGCATTAAACCATCAAGAGGATATTTGGAAAGAGAAAGCTAGAGATCAGAGATTCATCCATGGTGATAGAAACATAGCTTATTTTCACCGCTTAGCAAAAATCCGAGCTCCAACAAATTCTATTACTTTTTTGCAAGATGGTGAGCGTGCTATCACCGAGCCTTCTAACATTGAGGTGCACGTAATTAATTATTTCCAATCCATTTGTACTGTTGCTAATGATTGTACTCCTAATGACTTGATTACGAAAACTATTCCTTCTTTGGTGTTTGATGATGAAAACCGCATGCTGCTGCGGATTCCTCAACGCGGGGAGATTAAGGATGCGGTGTTTGCTCTTAATGGGGATGGAGCCCCGGGGCTTAATGGGTTTGGTGGCCACTTTTACCAAATCTATTGGGACATAGTTGGTGCTGATGTGGTTCAATCGGTTCAAGAGTTTTTCACTTCTTGTATGCTTGCTAATAGTGTTAATAACATTCTCATTGTGCTCATTCCAAAGGTGCCTGGTCCGCGAGTAATGGGCGACTATCGTCCTATTACTCTGGCTAATTTTCAGTTCAAAGTTATCACTAAAATTCTTGCAGGCAAGTTGGCAATTATTACTATGAGGATTATATCTATTTAGCAATGTGGGTTCATCCATGATCGTAAAATATCTGAATGTGTGATTCTTGCATCTGAAGCTATTAATTTACTTGATAAGCGTCAGTATGGTGGTAATATAGCTCTGAAGGTTGATATTGCTAAGGCTTTCGACACATTGGACTGGAATTTTTTGCTTGAGGTCCTTAGAAAGTTTGGGTTTGATGAAATATTTGTGACTTAGATCTTGTTGATTTTGCAATCAGCTCGGCTCTCTGTGCTTGTGAATGGCAAGGTAGTGGGTTTTTTCTCTTGTTCTCGTGGTGTTAGGCAAGGGGATCCAATGTCCCCGTTTCTTTTCTGTCTTGCGGAGGAGGTGCTCAGTCGAGCTTTATCCATGGCAGCTGCTGCAAGCCGTATTACCCTTATGACTTATTGTCGTGGGTTTCATTTCCCACTCACATTTTGTACGTTGATGATGTTATGATTTTTTATATAGGAACAAAGCGTAATATCTGAGGACTTCTAAGTATTTTTCAGAGATATTAAGAGGTTTCCGGACAAATTATTAATAATGCCAAAAGTCGCTTTTACACAAGTGCTATGACTGCCACTCGTGTCCAGATGATTTCTGTTTTATTGGGGTTTACTGTGGGAACAGTTCCGTTTATTTATCTGGGGTGCCCTATCTTTCAAGGAAATCCGAAGGTTGCTCACTTTCAAATGATTACAGACAGGATTAAAGCGAAGCTCGCAACTTGGAAGGGTTCTCTTCTTTCAGTCATGGGCCGTGTTCAGCTTGTTAAATCTATTATTCACGGAATGTTAGTTTATTCTTTCCATGTCTATATGTTTCCGAGACGGCTGCTCCGAATGTTGGATACTTGGATAAAAAATTGCATTTGGAGTGGAGATGTTCTGACTCGAAAAGTTTGCACGGTTTCTTGGAATTGTCTCAGTCGTCCGTGGACAGAGGGGGGTTTGGACCTAAAGCCAACCCGCTTGATTAATGATTCTCTAATTTTGAAGCTAGCTTGGAACCTTCTAGCTATAGATTCTCAATGGGCAGCCCTTCTCAAGCAAAGTTTTATCTCAAATGGTAAACTTGTTGATCATTACTTTAAGTCTTTTGTTTGGGCAGGTATCAAAATTCATATTGGTGCTGTAATTTCTAACTCTCTATGGATTGTGGGAACCGGTGAAAATATTTCTATTTAGAACGACAATTGGCTGGGTACTTCTATTGTTGGTTTATTTGATATTGATCCTTATTTTCATGTTGGCTTCAAAGGAAAAGTGTCGGAAATTATTGTTGATGGTGGCTGGAATTTGCCCCCGACTCTTTTGGTGAATGAGGTGACTACCAGACTGCCCTCAATTCCGCGTGTACCTCTTCCAGATACTCTTGTTTGGGCTCATTCTACAGACGATACATTGTCTTCAAAAAATGCGTTGGCATTCCTCAAGCCGCCAGCTACTCATATGCCTTGGGCGGATTTAATTTGGATGGGGTGCATTCCTCCTTCTCATTCATTTACATTTTGGCGTTTGATGCATATAAAGATGCCTACTGATGAGAATCTTCGGACTCAGGGTTGTATTATAGTTTCGGCTTGTTGCTTTTGCTTGAATACTGACGAAACTTCAGATCATTTATTTCTTCGGTGCCCGTTTGCAATGGAACTTTGGACTTGGCTTGGTGGAAAGCTCAACTGCGTGATAGATTGTGCCTCAACGCTCTCTCTTCTTTCTTGCATTCCTACTCGGTGTTCTTCTCAGATTGCAGACATTTACGTTGTCGCAGTAATTCATACGGTTCACACTATTTGGCTATCGCGCAACACTATCCGATTTTCTTCGAATGCAGCTACTGTTCACTCCGCAAAGGTAAGAATTCACTCCTTGGTGGCCATTTCGGGTAAAGCTTCGATGGGGAAATGCTTGCACACTGATTCTGCTTTACTTGATTCTTTCGCGGTGCTTGCACACTACCGTACCGTGAAAGAAATCATTCATGTGATATGGAAGGCTCCCACCTCTCCTTGGTTGAAGGTCAACACTGATGGTTCCGTGCTTGATGGTCATGCGGCCTGCAGGGGCCTTTTCAGGGACTCCCGTGGGACATTTCTTGGTGCTTTTGTTTGTAACATTAGTTCTGCTTCCGTGTTCCATTCAGAAGTTTTGGCTTTCATTCTAGCTATAGAGCATGTGGCCCACCATGGATGGCGAAATGTTTGGTTGGAAAGTGATTCAAATAGTGCTTTATTAATTTTTTGGAATCCCTCCTTAGTTCCTTTGTTGCTTCGGAACAGATGGCATAACGCCTGTATCCTTGGTATTCAGATCATTTCGTCCCATATTTTTCGTGAAGGTAATTGTTGTGCTGACAGGTTAGCGAATATGGGACATGCTATTCTGAGTTCAATTTGGTTAGATACGCTCCTGATGGAGTTACACCTTGATTTCTTTCGTGACAGAGTTGGTTTGCCTAACTATAGGTTTCCTTAGCTTTTTGCAGACTGTTGTTCCTTTTATTTTCCCGTTCTTTTTCCTTTGGAGGGTTTTGGCCTAGTCCCTCTCTTTTTGTATATATTTTTCCCCTTATTTAATAAAATTTCAGAGTTTGGCGACGTAAGATGGAGGTTTCCCGGGATGCCAACCTAGTTGGGATGTCAGTGTTGCCTCTTGATGCCTGTCCTCTCTCCTTGCCTAGAAAAAAAAAAATATCAATTCAAATGTATGAAAGAAACTTAATTAATTTACATTATGATGTGATAACTCTTAACACATAGTATTTACATTTGAGCCTTCATATTTTTTTATGTAATTTTTTGAATATTCCATTTATTATTTGAGCATTTTTTTCCGTATATCTTAAGTATAAAATATTTTATCGTCTTCTCATGATAGCTATGTTTACTATGCAAAATTCTCCTATTTTCATGTATAATCTTTACGTTATGTCTGGTGTACCAATTTTCTGATCCCAAAATAAGATTCATACTAGTCTCATAACAAAAGAAAGAATTCTACATCTCTTTTCAAACAGAGCTTCATATGGCACCAACTATATACTAGAATGGAAATTGTTTTTGTATGTGAACTCCATAAGAGGCAAGACCTTCTCTAAACTACCAACTTTCTACAAGACCCAAGCTCTCAACAAACTTTCTAGTGATTAATGCTTTTATAAATCTAACCATATGTATGTTGATGGTAGGGTAAACTCATCTTAAGTTTAGTTCCAAAGGTGCCATGAGGCATGAAGACTTCTCCAAATGACCAAATCAATATACAAAACAAGTTTTTGTGACTTTTGATGTAACGTGAACCTTTCATCCTGGTTTTCGGCACTCCTTGTACTGAAAATTCATGGATCTCAGTTTTCAATCCATTTTAACTTCTTCAACAAAAAAAAAATGCAAAACAATGGTCGGTGTATGAATTTCGGCATAACACCCAAACTCAGCATATAACATTTCTAATTCTAATTCAAAAATTTAATTTTACGGTTACTATATATGATCTTAGGATACAATGGAATACTCTAGAAATTAACAAGAATAGTAATTTAGAGAAGTTTAAGTAGAATATAATATTATCTAATTTAGAGAAGTTTAACAGAATATAATATTATCTTTTTGAAGAAAGGATTCTTATAGCATTTCATTAATAAAAAAATGAGTTCTATGTGTTAGTACATCAATGAAAAGATTGGAGCTAACTAAAAAAGTAGGTACCTCTGCTAACACATGAGCGACCTCATTTACCTGTCTCCGATTAAAATCAACATATAGTTTGAAAACTAAGAAGCAAAGCTACATTTGAATTTTAATAGTACATATCCAAATTTTGTATAATCCTCTCTATTTTTATTGAAAGCGTCCACGACTATTTTTGACTAACACAAAATAAACATTATCAAAGTGTAAATCACATATCTAGTTGATAGAATGAAAGAGATCAAGAGTTTCACCAAATTCAATATTACACATTGTTCATAATCAGAATAACAACAAATTTTTTGACTCAACAAAAACACAAATAAAGTTTATTACATTTAATAAAATAAAGTTCTTTGATTTAACAAAAGCATAAATAAAACTCGTCGTATTCAATAATAACACTCACAGTACCAAGGTTTTTTGCTTAGGAAGTTGAAAGATGTCAAGATTATTTATGTAATTTACTCGGTTTAATAGTGGGTAGGGTTATCCGCGGGTGTGGATACCATTAAATCCGCATCTATATCTACTAATTAGCGAGTATTTAAAATATCCGTTTATTGGATTCATGGATATCCATTAAGGTATTTGCAATGTGTACGTGACTGATTTTATCCGTGGATATCCACATGTGAGGATTTTTTTGCCATCCCTATGCAACACTGTCAAAAGGATTCACAATGTGAGTCCAATCCTAATTCATAGAGTTTATGCTATCTATGAATGCTTGACTAAATTCCTCAAGGTCAGGATGATAGGATGATTTGGTGTTGGTGGAGAGGGAGTGGTCAAGGCAAGGTCAGAAGAGGATGCAAATGGTTGAGCAGTGAGGGTTGAAGAAGGTTCACAAGGGTTTTATTGGGAAAACCTAAGTCCCACATCAGTGAAGGCCACAAAGGCTTCCCAATTGTCAACCTATCCTAGTTGTAGGACAGTTTGAAAGTCATAAGGCTCAGGTCGAAAGGGATAAGAAGAGGAAGGGTGCAACAAGATGAGAAGTCGTAGAACTTTTCTTATTCATGGTTAACATTGATTTCATCATCTTTGAAAACACTGCTTCTCCCTCAGAATTAGAAGATGAACTAAAGGATTCTTATTTTATGACAATTTGTTTAAGAAAAACAAATATTCTTTGTAGCCTAGCTTCATTACAACCTTAATAGTAAAAACTATAGTGATCCACGAAGTTTTCGTTTTAGGCCCCTTAATATCTCTTAGGCCCCCTAAAATTCTTTATTTACCCCCTATTCTTACATCCGGAAGATATCTTCCGAAGCATTTTGCTTGGTTTCGGGACCTATGCTCCGGAGGAATATTTGAAGAATTTAAGCAATGGAGATACGAACCAGAGGGTTATGTAATTATCTCCCATAAGTATTTATTTAATATTTTAAGATTATAAGAGAAGACCACATAGAACACAAGCTACTTGGAAAACATTAGTTTGAGCATTGCAACTCTTTATTCTTGTCATTCTTCTTCAAGGTCGGTCAATAATACTTAATACATAATCCACAAAGCATTAATTAGAGTATTGAATTTCTACCAGAACTTCTTCTTGATTATGAATTATGCATAAAAGTTTCAAACTTTGAAGAATTCCCAGATGGGTATTATGTATCCATCATAGTTGACTTTGACTTAACTAGATCTTGAAAAAACCATAATTTTTTCTAGTACTAAAACATTTATTAAGGTTGTTTAAATATGAGATCAGAACATAATAAACAACGTTAAAATACATGATCCAGTCATCAAAAAGACATAGAAACTTGTTTGTTTCACACACAGGTTTGTTTCTACATAAGCAAAAGACAAAGAGTGGAAGAAAAAAAAGCTAGAAAATAAACAAACGCAGAAATTCAAATCTGAAAAATGTTGCAAATGAGAAGTGAAGGGTAGTGGTGAAAGGTGGCGGAAGAAAAGGTAGCTTTGGAGAAATGGTTGTTTTATTTGAGTTGAAGAAGATAAAGAAGAAGAAGCAAGTTGGTGAGAGAGAAGCTTGTGAATTTGGTCAACACAAAGGTCGGTTTGTACCTTATTCACTTCAGCATATCTATTGGATACGTTATTGTTGCTTGATGGAAACAAATCCTCCGGGAGATACACACCGAATGAATAGAACATGGGGTAAAATGAGAATTTTGGGGGGACTGAGTGATCCACAGTGACGGAGCCCTTCATTCATGGGCTGGGGTGGGCCATGGACCACCCAGAAAAATAAAAAAATTAACGATAATAGATTTACTTTGTGAGACTTTATACAATTTTGTTTCGATTTTAGGTTTGGTTGATCTAAATTTCTGCAAAGTGGTGTAGTGACCCACCCAAAAAATTTATATAATTCAATTATAGGTCTATTTTGCGAGTCTTTAATCAATTTTTCAACAGTTATAGTTTTCCGCGGTTTCAAAAGTGGCATACAAGATTTTTGTGATGCTTATACTTGGCATATTGTCATGTCAAATAAAAATTATCTCAGTTAACAATCGTAATGTACAGAAAAAGTTTCATAATTCAACTTTTTAGTCAAACTCCATCATTTCAACTTTGTACTTAATGCTTATTACAATTTTAATTTGTGTTTATATATTATAAATAATTTTAGTAGCCCACCCGATTTTTTTTTTCTGACTCCGTCACTGGTGATCCATGATTGATGGCGTGTTTGGTACTTCTGCTAAGATGTATGCTAAAATTGATTTGTTTTGAATACATTGCATGTAATATACTCCCTCCGGTCCTTTATATAAGAAACAAAACACATAAATCACATAGACCAATGAAATACTTTGAAACTAATTATTTGAATTTAATACTCATATACATTTAAATTTATTCCATTAGTGCCCCTATATTAATTGTCTTGATTACACCAATTTACTTACTTTTAATATTCTCTTTCATAATAAATAAGGGCACTAATGAAATTGAACATCCAATATATTTAAAAATTGGTCAAAGTTTCTTATAAAAAGGACCAAATTTTTTTATGCTTTTGTTTCTTCTAAAAAGAACCGGAGGGAGTAGTATTCATCGGTTCAGGAAAAACTTAACCAAACCATATTTTGAATCCATTTGTAGTGTTTGAGTTGAGCATATATTTTTTTAGAATTCTGCTCTTCTCCCAACAAGTTTTGCTCCCACCCAACCGAAATGACGAAAATACCCCTGCTTGAGTTAACTAACCCTCTGTACATTTAGTTTTACCCTTGGGGTAAAACTAGACCTGCTTCTTTTTACCCCAAAAAGGCTGCTCACCAATCATCTTTTTACCCCAAGATTGACCTCTTTTTACACCAAAATAAAGACTAAAAAAAGAAGGAAAGGAAGGAGATTCATGGGGGGAGAGTGAGGAGGATAATGAGAATGTGAGATGGTGTGCGGAAATGAGGAAGTTTGGAGGGGTATTTATAGGTGGGAATGGTTACATAGGTTGTAACTACAATAAATGTAAGAAAAAAAACGTGTAAAACTTGTTAAAAAACGTGTAGAATCAAGGTTGAAAACCTGACCACCGTCCAAAAAATGTGTGTTCTTGAGCTCAGACCACCGGGCAACCTGCGTGAGTTAACTCGTGTATAGGACAGTGGCGCGTGACTTAAGTCACGCTGAGCTCTATTAGGTTCGTGAGTTAAGTCACGCTGCGTGACTTAACTCACGCAGGGGTATATTTGAAAAATTTGTTGGGTACGAGTGTTTTGTGTTGGGTAAAGAGCAATTTTTTTTTAATATGTTAGTATTAGTTTGGGCTTTATCCTAAAAATGTGTGAATTCATCACAGAAGCTTGCTTTTTTGATATCCATTATTTTCTAGAAACTCATGGAAATGACCAAAAACCCGGCGGTAGTTAACTATTGTCGGTTTTTTAGTTATAAGACAGCGGTAGTTAACTATCTCTAGGGTGTTTTTTGTCATTTCCATGTGTTTCTAGAAAACAATGGATGTCAAAAAAGCAATTATCTCAACCCAAACATATATGTCTTATTGGTTTGAGCAACAGATTAACTCAAAACAAAACCAAACTCTCGCAAACATCTATAATATTTGCTACGTTGTCTAAAAGAAGAAAACAAACCCATTTTAAATAAATGTTTAACGCTGAGTACATCTTTCAATTTTTTATTGTTACTTACGCCCCCATCTCAAATTGTACAACGTTTTGAACATTTCACACGTATTAAGAGATTAAGAAATGTAATTAGTTTTGTGTGGAAAAGATATATTATAAGTTGTTTTAGACAGTTGCCCTTAATAAATTGTATGGAAAAGATAAATTAAAAAATTAAAAGAAAAGAAAAATAATAAATAATTAAAGATATAATAGGAAAGTTAACATTAATTTATTGTAAAGCGACCAAATTCATAATTTAGGACAATTTTTTTGTTTCTTTGCTAGTTCTTGGTGTAATGTAACTTTGTAATCTTTCACAAGTTTTACGAGGTATTTCTTGTGGAGGGTAGACTTGTTTATCAATTTTTCATTATTATCAGATAAGTTTCTGTAACTTGTATGTCCACATTTATGGGAGCTTTTAGTTTACTTTGTCCGTTTCTATATGTAAGTAAAATTGACTTTTTAAATTCATTCATTTAATGATGTAAGTGATTCATAAAAACAGAGGGAGTTCTTTGTTATTGAGATCCCATCTTTCTGAGATGCCACTTATGATTTCCAACACATGAGAAGAAAAATTTGATTTTCACCAACAATACTAATTAATTATATATCAAACTAATATAATCATGTATTTAAATGATTAAATTAACCAATTCACATGTCATTGTCATTTCACATTATGAGTTCTTCATCATCAATTAAATTATTGGTTTTTGGTAGAGAAGATAATACCCTGCGAGAATAAAATATCTGCCACGTTTATGGAACGGGTAACAATTTATCACACTATCGACAACAACTTGTTGACTTAATCACAAAAATATTATCCACAGGTTTACTTCATATCTCTTTTGAATTGCATAAGAAGTTTTTTTGTGCACTAATAGAGTAAAGTACTATGGATTGTTACAAAATTGTACTAGTGACCATAGTTTCATCTATGTTTTTGGTTCAAAATACCAAAGAATGGGGAGAAGATGGGCATGTCATTGTTTGTAAGATTGCTCAGGTCAGGATCCTGCCTTTAGCTTGTTATCTTTCAATATTTTGAAGTAGAACTCCCATCTGTTAGGGGATCATACATTCACGCACTCAAACATAAGTGGCCGTCCAATCTTGATTGGACGAGCCAAAAAATTTAAATTTATTTATAATTGTATAATTTAAAATACTAAACTTGAATTTTGATTGTCCGATCTAGAGTGAATTGTCCTAACTGCATGAAATATTTGAGTTTTGTACTAATTTTGCTTTTGTTTCTGATTTTACGATAACAGGCTCGACTTAGTGACGCAGCTGCAAAGGCTGTGAAAAAATTGTTGCCAGAATCTGCAAATAATGATTTATCTAGCAAGTGTTCATGGGCAGATCATGTGAGATTTATCTATCCTTGGTCGTCTGCTTTGCACTTTGTTGATACTCCTGACTCTGTTTGCAGTTACAACAACAACAGTAAGCAGCAACAATCCTTTCTATTGTCCTATATCATTGTTTTATGTTCATTTCTCTAATCAATTACCCTCAATGTAGATTTTAATGTGTAGATTGTTTTTGACGGGTGGGTGGGTGGGGTGTGTTTAAGGCGTAGATTGTTGTTCAAATATGATTGGATGCCAATATAAAATAAAATAAAATAAAAGAAATCTATAATATGATTGGATGCCATTGTACCAGCTGCGTTACTATTATTGTAGGTCTTTGTTATTAAAGTTTTTGCCACGTGGGCATGGTCAATAGAAAAACCGAGAAATGTGAAGCCTAGGGAGTTTCTACGGTACACCTTTAAATTAAGGTGTATTGATACACCTGTTTCATAAATCTATAAGTTAACGATAATTTTTATGTAATAAAGAGATATTTATCGACTTTTATATTTTAGAAAATATTATCCCATAAGAAAAAACATCATTTCATTTTTTAAAAGAATTATATAAATTTTTTAACATTTTATTAAAAAAAAAAATCAATATTCACTATTATGAGTAATAAAAATAAAAAAAATTTGAATTTTGCTTTGCCGACACTTTTGAAAAATAAAATATAACTATTATAATTATAAATGATAGAAAATATTTTTTTTAAAGAAAATAAATCATTAAACTATTCATTTAAATACACGGG